>Ga0209415_10000299_pt1 | contig 88792 bp, 89 predicted proteins | sample PeaSoiSIISIP2007_FD_187696 | JGI IMG/M metagenome (GOLD analysis project Ga0209415, IMG submission 187696) | Peat soil microbial communities from Weissenstadt, Germany - SII-SIP-2007 (SPAdes) (version 2) | ecosystem: Environmental > Terrestrial > Soil > Wetlands > Peat | place: Germany... | reverse complement strand
CATAAGCGTAAGGGTACGCGTACGAATATGGGTTCGCATAGGGGTAAGCGTATGGGTAAGCCGGATAAACCGGCGCGACGCCCACCCCAACGCCAATTCCAAACCGCACCGCCGCATTCGCCTGAGCCGGCGCCATCAGGAGAGCAATCGCGATCAGCACGAATACCGGAATTCCAAATCTTTTCAACATATTCAACCTCCCCGGAGTGCCTTTCCCTTCACTCCTCCACCTATTTAGACGCAGCAAGTGAGATCTGGGATTCGAACCGCCAATCCACTTATTTTCCAATGACTTGTCATGAGTGTGCCCCTTTGCGATGCTGAAGAGGCAAGTGCCGCGGACCATTCTGTTTATCTTCGGGACCCGTCCGGAAGCCATTAAGCTTTCGCCTTTAGTGCTCCACCTGAAACGCTTTCCGGAACTGTACGCGGTGAAGGTGTGCGTCACGGCCCAGCATCGCGAAATGCTCGATAGCGTGCTCGCGGTGTTTCACATTGCGCCGGATCACGATCTGGACGTGATGCTGCCGGGGCAATCGCTGTTTCAGTCCACAGCGAGCATCATCTGGGCTGGAGTATATCCTCAGCGATGTGAAACCCGATCTGGCCGTGGTGCAGGGCGACACTACGACGACGATGCTCTTCGCATTACTGGCCAAAAACAAGATCACGCGCAGCGACGTGAATATCGTTGCGGCTGACGGCGGAACGCGGAACCAGGTGTTCCTCAGCAAGCGGGCGCAGGCAATTACCGGGTTCAGCAATGATTCCTATCTCGGCTTCAAAGCTGCCGATCCCGGCATTCGCTACTTCCTCTACTCCGACTATGGCATCAACAGTATGGGCGATGGCGTCGCCGCGAACATCGCTACGATTAAATCATCGCCGGACGTGATACGCGCCTTTGTCAACGCCACCATCCATGCCTATCAATATGCGTTGGCACATCCCGAGGAATCCGTGGACGCGCTTTTGAAGCGGACGACGACGACCAATCGGGATGTGGAGCTGGCAAAGCTCGTCGCGACTCGCGACTTGGTGAATTCGCCGGAGACTGAGGCGCACGGGTTTGGCTACAACAGCCCGGCCGCGTGGCAGGCCGCCGAGGCGCTGATGCTTGAGTTCGGTGGTTTGACCAAGAAGGCGGATAAAATCGATGAATATTACACGAACGAGTTCCTGGCGACGAAGATGAAATAGTGTCAACATTCTCTGGTCAATCGAACTGGGGCCTTATCCCGGCCGATTGAATGGGGTTAGGGATTTCTCGGGGCCTGGAACCCAAGCCGCGGCGAAACGGCAACGACAATACTGTCGCACGCGCGACTGATTTGACCAGGCCATTCCAGGGCCCGGGGATGCCGTGACAATGCGTCCGTGCCGGTGCGGCCATCGGGCGAAGGCGAAGCTTTCTCGCATCTCACGACCCAAACCGCAGATCGTTGATCCATCAACAATCCTCAGAGCGTGCGACGCCCGAGGCTAGCGCAGCGCTGGCAGCCGGAGGCCGTGCTCGCGCGCGCAGCGGACGGCGATGTCGTAGCCGGCATCGGCATGCCGCATCACCCCGCTGGCCGGGTCGTTCCACAGCACGCGCTCGATGCGCCGCGCGGCCTCTTGCGTGCCGTCGCATACGATGACCATACCGGCGTGTTGCGAGAAACCCATGCCGACGCCGCCGCCGTGATGCAATGACACCCAGGTGGCTCCGCTCGCGCAGTTCAGCAGCGCGTTGAGCAGCGGCCAGTCGGAGACCGCGTCGGAGCCGTCGGCCATGGCCTCGGTCTCGCGGTTGGGGCTTGCGACCGAGCCCGCATCGAGATGATCGCGGCCGATCACAATGGGCGCTTGGAGTTCGCCCGATCGCACCATGTCATTGAAGGCGAGGCCGATCCGGTGCCGGTCGCCGAGCCCGAGCCAGCAGATGCGCGCCGGCAGGCCCTGGAACCGAATCCGCCGCTTTGCCATGTCGAGCCAATGATGCAGGTGCGCGTTGTCGGGCAGCAGCTCCTTCACCTTCGCATCGGTGCGATAGATATCCTCCGGGTCGCCGGACAGCGCCGCCCAGCGAAACGGGCCGATGCCGCGGCAGAAGAGCGGCCGGATATACGCGGGAACGAAGCCAGGAAAATCGAAGGCGTCGGCGACCCCCGCCTCCTTGGCCATCTGTCGGATGTTGTTGCCATAGTCGAGAGTCGGGACGCCTTGCCGATGGAAGCCGAGCATGGCACGCACCTGCTCCGCCATGGAACGCTTTGCTGCGTCGGCGACGGCCTTCGGCTCGCTTGCGCGCCTGTCTGCCCAGTCGCCCAGCGTCCACCCCTTGGGCAGATAGCCGTTGACGGGATCATGCGCCGAAGTCTGGTCGGTGACGACGTCGGGCCGCACGCCGCGCCGCAGCAGCTCGGGGAAGATCTCTGCGGCGTTGCCGAGGAGACCGACCGAGACCGGTTTCCGATCCCGACCGGCGCGTTCGATGATGGCAAGCGCCTCGTCGAGGCCGTTGGCCTGCAGGTCGAGATATTTCGTGCGCAGCCGCATCTCGATCCGACTGGGCTCGCATTCGATCGCAAGCAGCGAGGCGCCGGCCATCGTCCCCGCGAGCGGCTGCGCCCCGCCCATCCCGCCGAGGCCGGCCGTCAGGATCCACTTGCCCGACAGATCGCCGCCGTAATGCCGGCGCCCGATTTCGACGAAGGTTTCATAAGTGCCCTGCACGATGCCCTGGCTGCCGATATAGATCCACGAACCGGCGGTCATCTGCCCGTACATCATCAAGCCCTTGCGATCGAGCTCGTGGAAATGGTCCCAATTCGCCCAATGCGGCACCAGATTGGAATTCGCAATAAGGACGCGCGGCGCATCCGGGTGCGTGCGGAAAATGCCGACTGGCTTGCCCGATTGCACCAGGAGCGTGTCGTCCGCGTCGAGCGAACGCAGACTGGCGACGAGCTGGTCGAAGCTCTCCCAGTCCCGCGCCGCGCGCCCAATTCCGCCATAGACGACGAGCTCGCCCGGTCGCTCCGCAACCTCGGGATCGAGGTTGTTCATAAGCATGCGCAAGGGCGCTTCGGTCAGCCAACTCTTGGCGCTGATTTCGGGGCCGCGCGGGCTGCGGATGCGGCGCATGTTGTCGAGACGGGTCATGGTTTCCTCGCTCAGGTGCCGGCGCTCGCGCTCATTCGGCGGCTCCCACTGCATCCGGCAGTGAATCAGCGCCCGCGGCCTCGGCCACGGCACCGGTGCGGACGAGGTCCGCCGCTGCGGCAATGTCCGGCGCGAGCGGCCGGTCGGCATCGAGATGCGGCACGCGGGCGCGCAAGGCCGATCGCACGCGTTCGAGCCGCGCGCTCGACAACAACGGCGCGTGGAAATCGCAGCCTTGCGCGGCCATCAGCAATTCGATGGCAATGACGTTGGTGCCGTTCTCGGCCATGGCAATCAGCCGGCGCGCGCCATGCGCGGCCATTGAGACGTGGTCTTCCTGATTGGCGGAGGTCGGGATCGAATCGACGCTGGCGGGATAGGCGCGCTGCTTGTTTTCCGATACCAGGGCGGCGGCGGTCACCTGCGCGATCATGAATCCTGAATTGAGCCCCGGCTCGTGAGCCAGAAACGGCGGAAGCCGCGAGAGCGCCGGATCGATCAGCAGCGCGACCCGCCGTTCCGCCAGCGAACCGATCTCGCACAACGCCATCGCGATCACATCGGCCGCAAAGGCGACGGGCTCGGCATGGAAATTGCCGCCGGAGATCACCTCCTCGGTTTCGGGAAAGACCAGCGGATTGTCGGAAACGCCGTTCGCCTCCGTAACCAGCGTCTTGGCCGCGCTGCGCAGCAGATCGAGGCAGGCGCCCATGACCTGCGGTTGGCAGCGCAAGCAATAGGGATCCTGCACGCGGTCATCGTTGGCGAGGTGCGAGGCGCGGATTGCGCTGCCGGTCAGAAGCGCGCGCAGCGCCGCCGCAACTTCGATCTGGCCGCGATGGCGCCGCAGCTTCTGGATGCGCGCATCGAAGGGGGTGTCGGATCCCTTGGCGGCATCCGTCGAAAGGGCTCCGGTCACCAGCGCAGCCTTGAACAAACGCTCGGCGGCAAACAGTCCGGCGAACGCCAGCGCCGTTGAGGCTTGCGTGCCGTTGAGCAGCGCCAGACCCTCCTTGGGCCCGAGCACGAGTGGGGCGAGGCCGGCCTCCGCGAGTGCCTCGCGCGCCGGCCGCGGTTTTCCCGCGACAAAAATCTCGCCCACGCCGATCAAGGCCGCGGCCAAATGCGCGAGCGGAGCGAGATCGCCCGACGCGCCCACGGAGCCCTGAGCGGGAATGACGGGAATGAGGCCGTGGCTCAGGAAGGATAGGAGCTGCTCGATGATCGCGAAGCGGACGCCGGACGCGCCCTGCGCAAGGCTCGCCACTTTGAGCGCCATGATGAGCCGCACCACCGCTTCGGCCAATGGTTCGCCGACGCCCGCCGCGTGTGACAGCACGAGATTGCGCTGCAGCGTCTCGAGATCGTGATCGGCGATTCGTATCGAAGCGAGCCGGCCGAAGCCGGTGTTGATTCCATAAACCGGCTCGCCCTTGGCAATGATCGCTCGAATCGCCGCGTTACCCGCCTCGACCGGCGCGCGACAATCCTCGCCAAGCGCGACCTCCGCGCCGGAATAGATCGCCCGCAAATCCGCCAGGGATAGCGAGCCGGGAATGAGCTTGATCTGTTGGGTCATGGGCCGGTTCGAAACGCGTCGGATTTGTCGGGCTGTGCCGGGCGGCCCTTCCAAACCCGAGCATGCAGCGGGTTGAAGCCTAGGCGGTAAACCAGCTCGGCAGGCCGCTCGATGTTCCAGATGGCGAGATCGCAATATTTCCCGGGCTCGATCGTGCCGATATCAGCGATCAGACCGAGGGCGCGCGCGGCTTCCCGCGTGACGCCGGCAAGGCACTCATCGACGGTGAGGCGAAACAGCGTCGCCGCCATGTTCATGACGAGCAGCGGCGAAGTCAGCGGCGAGGTGCCGGGGTTGCAGTCCGTGGCAATCGCGATCTTCACGCCATGCTTGCGAAGCGCCGCGACCGGAGGGATTTGCGTTTCGCGCAAGACATAGAAGGCGCCCGGCAGCAGCACGGCGACGGTCCCGGCTCTTGCCATCGCCGCGACGCCCGCCTCGTCGGTGTATTCCAGATGGTCGGCCGACAGCGCCCCGTATTCCGCCGCGAGCTTGGCACCATGCAGATTTGACAATTGATCCGCGTGAAGCTTGACGCGGAGGCCATGCGAAGCGGCAGCGGAAAAAATGCGCGCGACCTCGTCCGACGCAAAGGCGATGCCCTCGCAGAATGCGTCCACCGCGTCCGCCAAGCCGTGGCGCCGGATCTCGGGCAGCATCTCGTCGCAGATGCGGGCGACATACCCGGCCCTGTCGCCCAGCGCTTCGGGCGGCAGGACATGCGCGCCGAGGAAGGTGGTGACGACGCGGACGGCGCGGTCCTGCCCGAGGCGGCGGGCGGCACGCAGCATGCGCAGCTCTGTCGCGAGATCGAGGCCGTAGCCCGACTTGATCTCGACCGCGGTGACGCCTTCCGCGAGGAGATGGTCGAGACGGGGGAGCGCCGATGCCACGAGCTCCTCCTCGCTGGCTGCACGCGTCGCCTTGACGGTCGAGACGATGCCGCCGCCGGCCGCTGCGATCTCTTGGTAGCTTGCGCCGGCGAGGCGTCGCTCGAACTCCTGCGCCCGATCGCCGGCGTAAACCAGATGGGTATGGCAGTCGATCAGGCCAGGTGTGATCCACCGCCCGTCGCAGCCAATGCGCTCCGTTGCGTCCCACCCGGTCGGAAGATCACGCATCGCGCCGGCAAAAGCGATGCGGCCGTCTTTTGCGGCAACTGCACCGGGTTCGACGATGGCGATCGATGGATGTGCGGGCGCCAGGGTTGCGAGGCGAGCGTCGGTCCAGATCCGATCGAACCGCAATGCATACCTCCGCGCCGCGGCTGCGTTGTTAATTATCTATACATAATTGCCTTATTTGTCTATACATAATTGGCTCGCCGTCCAAGGGGTGGCGGGCAGGCAGGACGCAATGCGACCTCGAAGGGTCGAGCCAGGAGCCGTGACCTCACTTTTCTTCGACCACGCGCTGCTGCCGCAGGGTTGGGCGTCGGATGTGGCGGTCGATATTGCAGACGGCTTCATCCGCAACATCGCGCCGGGTGCCGCGCGCACGCGGCGCGAGCGCATCGCCGGGATCGCCCTGCCGGGCTTGGCCAATATTCACAGCCATGCCTTTCAGCGCGCCATGGCCGGCCTTGCCGAGATGCGAGGGCCCGCGAACGACAGCTTCTGGACCTGGCGGCAGGTGATGTACCGATTCCTCGAACGCCTGACGCCGGAAGATGTCGAGGCCATCGCGGCCTTCGCCTATATGCAAATGCTGGAAGCGGGCTTCACGGCGGTCGCGGAATTTCATTATCTCCATCACGATCCGGTGGGACGCCCCTATGCCGATCTCGCGGAGATGAGCGGACGCATCGCATCCGCCGCGGCCGAGTCCGGGATCGGACTGACGCTTCTGCCGTCGCTTTATGCGCACAGCACCTTCGGCGGTGCGCCGCCGCTGCCGGAGCAGCGCCGCTTTCTCAACGATCGCGAGCGCTTTCTGAGGCTCGTGGAGGGCGCCGAAAAGGCCGTAGCAATGGTCCCGGACGCGGCGCTTGGTATTGCCCCACATTCCTTGCGCGCGGTGACACCGGATCTGCTCAGGGAGGTCATCGCGGCGGCGCCGCCCGGACCGATCCACATTCACGCCGCTGAACAGCTCAAGGAGGTCGAGGACTGCGTTGCTTGGTCGGGCCGGCGTCCGGTCGAATGGCTGCTCGACGAAATGTCGCTCGACCGGCGCTGGTGCGTCGTGCACGCGACCCACATGACCGAGGCAGAGACGCGCGGCCTGGCCGCATCGGGCGCCGTCGCCGGACTTTGCCCGCTGACCGAGGCGAATCTCGGCGACGGCATTTTCGATGCGGTGCGGTTCCTGACGGCGGGCGGAGCTTTCGGCATCGGCACCGATTCCAATATCGAGATCACCGCTTCCGGGGAGCTGAAGCAGCTCGAATATGCCCAGCGCCTGAAATGGCGCGCCAGGAACGTGCTGGCGCTAAAGGAGGGCGCGTCGACCGGCCGCCGCCTCTACGAGATCGCGCTGCGCGGCGGTTCGCAAGCTTCGGGGCGGCGCATCGGCGGACTTTCCGTCGGAAATCGCGCTGACATCGTCGTGCTCGAGGGCACGCATCCCGACCTCGCGTCGATCGGCGGCGACCGCTGGCTCGACGCCTATCTGTTCGTTGCGGGAAGGAGCGCAGTGAAGACGATTATCGTCGGCGGCCGAGCGGTGGTCGAACAAGGCCGGCATCGGGCGCGCGATCGGATCACGGCGCGCTACGCCGCGGCGCTCACGCGAATTGCGGAGGCATAGGATCGTGGATGCCGTCGTCATCCGGGCGCGCTCGGCCGAGATCCGACGCACGCTCGAGCAACGCATTCTTGCCGGCGACTGGCCGCCGGGGCATCGTGTCCCGTCCGAGCTTTCGCTGACCACCCAGTACGGCTGCTCGCGCATGACGGTCAACAAAGCCTTGTCGGCGCTCGCCGCCGCCGGCCTGATCGTGCGCCGCCGGCGCTCGGGGTCCTTCGTCGCGTCCCCGAAGTCGCAGGAATCCGTATTGGAGATCCACGACATCAAGGCCGAAATCCTTGCCAGCGGCAAAGCGTATCGGCACGAGGTGCGGTCGCGGCAGATACGGTCCGCGACCGCCGAGGAGGCGCGACGGCTCGCGCTCGGTTCCAACGCCAAGGTCCTAGCCCTTGTCGTCCGCCATTTCGCCGATGGCAGGCCCCTGGTCCTCGAAAACCGGCTGATAAATTTGGGCGCCGTCCCCGACGCGGCCGCGGAGACTTTCGCCGTGTCCCCGCCGGGCTCATGGCTCCTCGAGCGAATTCCCTGGACCGAGGCCGAGCACGTGATCCGCGCCGTTCCCGCCGATGCCAACATGGCGCGCCAGCTTGGTGTGCCGAAGGGCGCGGCTTGCCTGCTCATCGAACGCGTGACTTGGCAGGTGGACACGACCATCACCCATGTGCGGCTGGTCTATCCCGGAGCAAGCCATCGGTTGATCGCCCGCTTCAACCCGGCGGGCGGGATGCGCGCGCCGAGGCGGCTGAGGCCCCGCGCGTCAGAATAGGCGGTGGCTACGAGTTCATCGCCTCATTGCGGCCCGGTCGGCGGGTCGGCAGCGGCTCCATCCCGCGCCTGCCAAAACACGTTCCGCTCGAAAAAATTCTGCAGAAACTGGCGCAAGCGCGGATTTTCATCGCGCCGGAAGACCTGCCGGCAACCGATAGGTCACGTCTCGCGTCGGCGGCACCACGTCAGGCGGCGGTCGGTTGGGCTTCGATGCGTTGGGCATCGATCAAAACCCCATGCAGAAGAATGTCATACCGACAGCCAGGAGCCTCGGGCGGCCTTTGGGTGGTCAACCGCTTAAAGGTCGCGGAGCCCGGGATTAAATTCCCCGATCCCCTGAATTAATTCCCTGATATGCTGTCGCGAGTTCGCCGTTCGGTTTTCTCGGGAATTTGCGTTTAAGGTATTGAAACAAAAAGTCTTTTTCGGATGCTCTCGGCTCCCGACGGAGCCCGGAACGGCCAATCGTCTAATCGATTGAAGCGAGCGGAAATTTCTCGGCAAAAGGGGCAGCGCATCAGCGGCCGCCTCAGAGAGGCGCGCGGTGCGGAGGCGCGGAATGGCGAATTGGGTTGAGACTTTCAAAGGCGCCGTGCTTGCGTCGGAGTACGACGCCGAGGCGTATATGAACTCGCAAATGTACGTATCGCGGTTCGATCAGGCGACGTGGTTCCTCCTCGAATCGATTGGCGTCACTCCCGCGAGCATGAAGCGCCAGAAGCGCCGCGTCGCCGTGGTGCGGCAGAACTACCAGTTCCTGGCCGAGTTGCGCGGCGGCGAACTCGTGACCATCAAGAGCGGCATCGTCGCCGTCGGCGCCAAATACTTTCGCTTCATCCACCAGATGTTCAACAGCGTGACGGCGCGGATGGTCGCGACGAGCGATTGCACCGCGGTCCTGGCGAAGCTGCAGACCGGCAAGAGCATCGCTTTGCCGCAGAGCTTTCAGCAGCGCGCCAAGACTCATCTCATCTCGACCGGCGGGTTGCCCGGCAGCAGAACCCGTCGCAGCCCCCGTAAGAAACGGGCACGCGGCTAGGTTTCTCTCAGGCGCGGACGGCCCGAGCAAAAGCCAGGCGCGAAGGAGCCTTCATGGTTCAGATCGGCGAACAGGATTCCGCCCCCGAAACGATCGAGGCGACGGTCAATTATCTCTTGGATACGGGGATTGCGCCCTTCACCTACACGGGCGGACCCGGCTCGACCGAAATGCGCACCGGCAGCGCGCCAGACCCGCATCGCGTCGTCATCCGCAACGGCCGCCTCGCCGCCGACCGTTTCTCGCTCGAGCGCGAGGGTTTCCGTTTCGTGCGTCACGACACCAAGGTCGGCGACTTCTTCGCCGAGGACGAAGTGCGGCAGGCCTATTACCCGGAGATGGAGGCGCTGGTCAGGGCCGAGAGCGGCGCATCGCGAATCGTTGTGTTCGACCACACGCTGCGCACGGCCGATGACGACCTCCGCGAGACCCGCAAGATTCGCGAGGTGGTGCGCCGCGTGCACAATGACTACACCGAATGGTCGGGCCCGCAGCGGGTCCGCGATCTCGTGCCGAACGAGGCCGACGAGCTTCTGCGCCGACGCTTCGCCATCGTGCAGGTGTGGCGGCCGATCCGCCATCCCGTCGAGACCTTTCCGCTGGCGATCTGCGATGCGCAGAGTCTCTCGCCCAAGGATCTCGTGATCTCCGAGCGACGCTATCCCAACCGCATCGGCCAGACCTACGCCGTCACCTACAGTCCCGAGCACCGCTGGTATTGGTTCCCGCACATGCGGCGCAACGAAGCGCTGGTCTTCAAGGTCTATGATTCGTTGCGGGACGGCCGCGCCCGCTGGACCGCCCACACCGCCTTCGACGACCCGACCGCCCCGCCTCATGCGCGGCCGCGCGAAAGTATCGAGATCCGCACGCTCGCCTTTTTCTGAGGGACCCGCGGCGGCCACGGAATGCGCTCCGATCATCGCCGCGAAGGCGCTGCGGAGCGCCGCGGTTGACATCGGTTGGGTTGATGCGATGCTATGCCTTAAGGCGACCAAGACGTGTTCTCCGGCCGACATGCCCATAATGGGGGATTCCCTGTCCGGTGAACGCGTTCCGGTGAGATAAGGGGAGAAGCGAGCATGCCGACCGAAAGCAAGAACCCGGAAACGATCGTCCTTCACGCCGGATACCGCTCCGATCCGACCACCACCGCCGTGGCGGTGCCGATCTATCAGACGACGTCCTACCAATTCAATTCGACCGAGCATGCGGCGAATCTGTTTGCCCTCAAGGAATTGGGCAACATCTACACGCGCATCATGAATCCGACCCAGGCCGTGTTCGAGGAAAGAATGGCGGCGCTCGAGGGCGGCGTCGCGGCGCTGGCGCTGGCCTCCGGCCAGGCCGCCTCGCTGTTTGCCGTCCAGAACATCTGCCATGCCGGGGACAATTTCGTGTGTTCGACGGATATCTATGGCGGGACCTGGAATCTCTTTGCCAACACCATGAAGACGATGGGGATCGAATGCCGCTTCGTCGATCCTGCCGATCCCGCGACCTTCCGCCGCGCGACCGACGCCAAGACGCGCTGCTACTACGGCGAGACGCTGCCCAATCCGAAGCTTGCGGTCTTCCCCATCGCCGAGGTCGCCAAGATCGGGCGCGAGTTCGGCGTGCCCCTCATCATGGACAACACCGCGGCGCCGGTGCTGTGCCAGCCGATCAAGCATGGCGCCGCGATCACCATGCATTCGGCGACCAAATATATCGGCGGTCACGGCACCTCGATCGGCGGCGTCATCGTCGACGGCGGCAATTTCGACTGGGAGAAGCACGCCGACCGCTTCCCCATGCTCAATACGCCCGACCCGAGCTACCACGGGGCGATTTGGACCCAGGCGGTCAAGCCGCTCGGCCCGATCGCCTACATCCTCAAGGCGCGCGTCACGCTGCTGCGCGACATCGGCGCGCCGATCTCCCCGTTCAACGCGTTTCTGTTCATCCAAGGGCTCGAGACGCTGGTGCTGCGGATGCGCCAGCATTGCAGCAACGCAAACGCGGTCGCCCAACATCTCGCCAAGCATCCCAAGATCACGAAAGTAATCTTCCCGGGGCTGCAGGAGGGCGAACTCAAGCGCCGCGCTCAGGCCTATCTCAACGGCAGTTACGGCGCCTTGGTCGGCTTCGAGCTCAAAGGCGGACGCGACTCGGGGCGCAAGTTCATCGACAGTCTGAAGATGTTCTATCACGTCGCCAATATCGGAGACGCGCGCTCGCTCGCCATTCATCCCGCGACGACGACGCACTCGCAGCTTTCGCCGAAAGAGCAGGCCCAGACCGGCGTCACCGACGGCTATGTCCGCCTTTCCGTCGGCATCGAGCACATCGACGATATTCTCGCCGACCTCGATCAGGCGCTCGCGGCGGCCTAGCCGCGCGCAGCTCCACGGGCCAATTTCACGGCGGCGTCGCTTCCGCCTTGGCGCGGCGCGGCTCGCGGCCGATCTTATAGAACTCGGCGTTGGGCCTTATGCTCATGGCGTTGGCAAGCCGGTTCGACATGGCGAAGAAGGCGGCGATCGCGGCAATGTCCCAGATGTCGTCGTCAGAGAACCCGTGTGTGCCGAGCACCGCAAAATCTTCGTCGCCGATCGCGAAGGATTGGAGCGCGACCTTCATCGCGAAGTCGAGCATCGCGTTTTGGCGCGGGGTGATGCGCGCCCGGCGATAGTTGATTGCGACCTCGTCCGCCACGAGCGGATCGTTGGCGCGGACGCGCAGAATGGCGCCATGCGCGACCACGCAGTAATGGCATTGGTTGGCCCCGCTCGTCGCGACGACGATCATCTCGCGCTCGGCGCTGCTCAGCCCGCCCGGTTTCTCCATGAGCGCATCGTGATAGGCGAAGAACGCCCGGAATTCATCGGGCCGGTGCGCCAGCGCAAGAAAGACATTGGGGATGAAGCCGGCCTTCTCCTCGACGGCGAGGATGCGGTCGCGGATATCGGCCGGCAATTGGTCGAGCGACGGAACGGGAAAACGGCTGATTTGATCATCGCGCATTGTCACCTCCTTCGCCGGCGGAAACCATGATCGAGGCTAGACCTTTTCCGCCGCGAAGGGCAGGCGGACCGGGCTGCGGAAATTCGACGATGGGATCCAGTCGAGCCGATCGACGGTCAGGTGGAATTCCGGCACGCGCTCGAGAAAACGCTGCATCGCCTTCTCGGTCACGAGCCGCGCCATCTGGCTGCCGAGGCAGAAATGGGTTCCGGCGCCGAATCCCAGATGTCCTTGCGGCCGGCGCTCCACATCGTAAACGTCGGGGTTGCGGAACTTGCGGTCATCGCGATTGGCCGAGCCGTAAGCCAGCACCACCTTGTCGCCCTTGCTCATCGTCTGACCGTGCAAGGTCACGTCGCGCGTGAGCACGCGCTTGAAGCGCTGCGCCGAGGTGTTGAAGCGCAGCGATTCCTCGATCGCCGGCCGCAGCAGGCTCCAATCGGCGCCGATGCGGCGGCGCGCGTCGGGATGGTCGTGGAGATTGAGCGCGAACATGCTGATGAAGCTCGACAGCGATTCGACGCCGGCCATGATGAAGGTGGCGGTGGTGAGGACGATCTCGCGCTCGGTAAGCCGGTCGCCATCGAACTCGGCTTCGGCAAGACGCGTGATGAGATCATCCTGCGGCGCCTTGCGGCGCGCCGCCACCTCGGCGTTGATGAAATCGGCCAACTCGCCGAAGGCGGCGATTTGCTCGGCGTTGCGGCCCTTGAGCGCCTTGTCGGTCGAGATCGAGAGAATGACCTTGCGCCGAATCTCCTCGCAGTCCCGCTCCGGCAGGCCGAGGAGGCGGAACAGGGTTCCCACCGTGACCTGGCTCGAGAAATCCGCGATGAAGTCGAAATGGCCCCGTTCGAGCACGCGGTCGAGCGCCCGCTCCACGGTCGCGAGCGTGTCGTCCATCACCTGCTCGGCGCTGCGGCGCTGGAACGCCGCTTGCGTCAGCGTGCGCAGCCGGTCGTGCCGCGGCGGATCGGTGGTGCCGAGCGTGCCGCCGGCGCGGCCCGGAAGCTCGTCGATGAGATTACCGGCGGCGGAGGAATAGACCTGCCAATCCTGCGCCGCGTTCGCCACATCCTCGAAGCGCGACAATATCCACACGCCGTTGGCATCGCTCCAATAGCAGGGATGTTCATCGCGCAGCCGCCGGTAATACGGGAACGGATCGGCATCGATCTCGGTCGAATAGAGGTCGAAGACGGCCGCCATGCGTGCTCCCGGGTGCCAGCCATGGTTGCCGGCGAGGTCAGCGCTTGGCGTATTCCTCGGCGCTCATCACCTCGATGCCGACAAAGGGCTTGTCGCCTTCGACCCAGGCCTCGTGGCCGGGCGGAATGGTGTAGGACATGCCGGATGCGATGGTGGTCTGCTTTCCGTCGTTCATCCGGATCGTGATGCGCCCGGACACCACGTATCCGACATGAGGGACTTGGCAGCTCTCGGTATGGACGACCGGCTTGACGCACTCCGACCACCGCCATCCCGGCTGAAGGGTGAAGCGGCCGAGCGTGAACCCCTCGAGCCGAACGATTTCGACCCGCGTCTTGTCCGGTGCCCTGACCTCGTCCGGCTTGTCGTGAGATTTTGCTTCTAACTTCTTGACTTGCATTGCAGTTGCCATGATCACGCACTCCCCTTTTTGCCGCTTTCAGCGAGCGGTCCCGGGAAGGCTACTCCAAGTCGCGGCGCCCTGCCAATCTTGGCTTGAACGGTCCGGCAGCATCGAAAGCGGCCGCGCTCGCCTTTCAGCGCGTTGCCATCGCTTCGATCAAATTCCGCGAATTTCCGACCCAGCCGAAGATCCCTCCCTGCGCCTTGATCATGCGCAGGCCCATCTCTTGAAACTCCGGGAAATAGGAGGCGACGCAATCCTCCAGCACCAGGCATTCGTAGCCGCGATCATTGGCCTCGCGCACCGTCGTGTTGACGCAAACCTCGGTCGTGACGCCACAGACGATGAGCTGACTTATGCTCCTGTTGCGGAGAATGGCATCGAGTTCGGTTGCGTAGAACGCGCCCTTGCCCGGCTTGTCGATCACCGGCTCTCCGGGCTGGGGCATCAGCTCGGGGATGATGTCGTGGCCGGCTTCGCCGTGGATGAGGATGCGGCCCATGGGACCATGATCGCCGATGCCCAGCTTGAGCCTGCCGCGCGATTTCTTGGCGGGGGGAAGATCCGACAGATCGGGGCGATGGCCTTCGCGCGTATGAATGACCAGGATTCCGGCGGAACGGGCCGCATCCAGCACAAGCCGGGTCGGCGCGATGGCCCGGCGCAGCAATGAGACATCGTTGCCGAGCGCCGCGCCGAAGCCGCCCGGCTCGAGAAAGTCGCGCTGCATGTCGATGATCACCAGCGCGGCATGGGCCAAATCCAGCCGGAACGGATAGGGCTCGCTTTGCACTTCGGGCATGCTTCCTCCAGAAGCAGCGGGGCCGCGGCGACCTCGGTGCCGCCGGCGCCCAATTCGATTTCACGCAAGACTCATGCCGGCCTGCCCAGTGCTCGGTGGGCTCCCCACGCGATTGCTCAGAAATGAGGCAGGGGCTGAAGCGATCCGCGCCGGCGCGATGCCGTCAGCCCGCCGCCTCGAGGTAACTGACATGCGCCGCGACGATCCGCCAGCCCCAGGAAAAGCGCAGCCAAGTCTGGCTTTGGCGGCCGAGGCGCTTGCTCGGCGGCCGCTCGAACTCCGTGTTGGCCGTCGCGAAGTCGCGGCCATAGGTGGTGATCACCGTGCGCGTCAGCCGGCGCGCCAGCCCGGAAGGCGAACGGGCGGCGCGGAATGCCGCAATCGCCGCATGGCCATAGAGATTCTCCGTCGCGCCATAGCGCATTGTATAGGGCGAATCCCAGAAGAATTCGTCCAACGCCGTGACGTCATTGCCGACGAGGGCGCGCTCGTAGCGCTCGACGGCCGCCCTGACCTCGGCCAGTGTTTCGGGATCGTTGATCTCGTGCAAGTCGGTCTCCGGTTGCTGCCCTATCCTCAGATGCGAAAGGGAACTTTGCTTTAAGCTAACATAGCGCCGCTCGACAACCCCGAGAGGGCGCTTTGGCATACCAGTTGCACGACCCGGACGGCGCGGCGGAGGCAAATATGGACGAGACTTTCGACGTCGAGCGCTTTGTCGCGGCATCGGCTGCCGCAATCGGCCTTTCGATCGCGCCGGCGCATCAGCCCGGCGTCGTCGCGAATCTCGAACGCATCGCCGCCATGGCGCGGCTCGTCATGGAATTCCCCTTGCCGGAGGAGATCGAGCCGGCGCCGGTGTTCGAACCGTGATCGGACCCGAGGCATTCGCCAGCGAGATTGCGGCCGCGGTGCGTTCGGGCGCGGCCAGCGCGCGCGAAGTCGCGGCGGCGGCGCTCGAGCGCATCGAGGCCGCCAATCCGCAGCTCAATGCCTTCACCCGGGTCACCGCCGAGCGCGGGCTCGAGGAGGCGGCGCGCATCGATGCGCGGCGCGCGCGCAGCGAGGCGCTTGGACCGCTCGCCGGCGTGCCTTTCGCGGTGAAGAATCTGTTCGACATCGCCGGCATGACCACGGTGGCCGGTGCCAAGATCAGTGCCGAGAAGCCGCCCGCGCGCGCCGATGCGACCGCAGTGTTGCGGCTCGGCGCCGCGGGCGCGGTGCTGTTGGGCGCGCTCAACATGGATGAATATGCTTACGGCTTCACGACGGAGAATGCGCATTACGGACCGTCGCGAAACCCGCACGACCTCGCGCGCTCGCCGGGCGGCTCTTCGGGAGGCTCCGCGGCGGCCGTGGCCGGGAGACTGGTGCCGCTCGCGCTTGGCTCGGACACCAACGGCTCGATCCGCGTTCCCGCATCGCTTTGCGGGATTTTCGGCCTGAAGCCGACCTATGGACGGTTGAGCCGCGCCGGCACGACGCCCTTTGTCGCCAGTCTCGATCATATCGGTCCATTCGCGCGCTCGGTTCGCGACCTCGCGCTCTGTTACGATGCGCTGCAAGGACCCGATCCCGACGATCCGGTATGCCGCGATGCGCCGCCCGAGCCGGCGCTTCCCGCGCTGAGCCGCGGCGCGGCCGATCTTCGCATCGCGGTGGCCACCGGATATTTCGCGCCGGAAGGCACGGAGATCGCGCAAGCCGCAGTCGAGCGCGTTGCGACGGCGCTGCGCGTGCGGCGCCGGATCGAAATTCCCGAGGCGGCACGCGCCCGCGCCGCCGCCTTCATCATCACCGCCGCCGAGAGCGCCAATCTGCACCTGAAGGATCTTCGGAGTCGCGCCGAGGATTTCGATCCGGCGACGCGCGACCGGTTTCTTGCGGGCGCCCTGACTCCCGCCGCCTGGCTGCTGCAGGCGCAGCGCTTCCGCCGCTGGTATCGCGCCGAGGTGCTCGCGCTTTTTGCCGAGACCGACATCATTCTGGCGCCGGCCACGCCTTGTCCGGCGCCGCTCATCGACCAAGCGACGATGGTCGTCGGCGGCGCAGAAATGGCGGTGCGGCCCAATCTCGGCATGTTCACGCAGCCACTGTCCTTCATCGGCCTGCCGATCGTGGCCGTGCCCCTGCCCCGCCCGGGCGGCATGCCCATCGGTGTTCAGATCGTCGCCGCGCCCTGGCGCGAGGCCGATGCCTTGCGCGTCGCGCACGCGCTGGAGCGCGACGGCGTCGTCGCCTGCCAACCGCTCGGCGCGGGGGCAGCGTCCTGAATTTGTGCCGGGGTCAGATCCATGGCCGCGCCACCTGACCGGCCGCGCACTTCGGGAGAGACGAGTCTCGAGCTCGCCCGCTTGACAGGGGCCTATTGCAGCGGCGCGCTCAGCGTTGCCGGTCTGGTCGAGGACATTCTCGACCGGATCGCGTGCTGGAACGACCCGGCGCTATGGATCACCTTGGTCGCGCCGGATGCGCTGCGCGCTCGCGCTCAAGCGCTCGACCGGCTGGCTTCGGCGGATGCGGCGGCGTGCGAGCGCCTGCCGCTCTTCGGCATCCCCTTCGCGGTCAAAGACAATATCGACGTGGCGGGACTGCCGACGACGGCCGGCTGTCCGGCGTTTGCCTACACGCCCGCGGAGAGCGCTCCGATCGTCGCGCTGCTCGTCGAGGCCGGCGCCGTCCTCATCGGCAAGACCAATCTCGATCAGTTCGCGACCGGGCTCGTCGGCACGCGCTCTCCCTATGGCACCCCGCGCAATCCCTTTTCGCCGTCTTGCATTCCCGGCGGATCGAGTTCGGGTTCCGCCGTCGCCGTCGCCGCGGGGCTGGTCAGCGTCGCCCTCGGCACGGACACCGCGGGTTCCGGCCGTGTCCCCGCCGCCTTCAACAATATCGTCGGGTTGAAGCCGACGCGGGGCTTGCTCAGCATGCGCGGCGTGGTGCCGGCGTGTCGCTCGTTCGACACGGTGTCCGTCTTAGCGCTGACCGTGGAGGATGCTCTCGCGGTCATGGACGTGGCCGCGCGTTTCGACCCGGCCGACCCATCGGCTCGCCAGGAAGATCAGGATGCCGCGCCGCCTTCGCCGGAGCGACACTTTCGCTTCGGCGTGCCGCGACGGCATCAGTTGGAATTCTTCGGCGATGCGCAATCGAAGCGGCTGTTTGCCGAGGCCGTCATCGCGCTCGAAGCGATCGGGGGCAGCGCTCGCGAGATCGACTTCGAGCCGTTACGCGAAGTCGGCAAGTCGCTCTATGACGGGCCGTGGGTGGCCGAGCGCCTGGACGCGACCGAAGCGCTGTTGCAGCGCGATCCCGAGGCGATCCTGCCGGTGACGCGTTCGATTCTCGAAACCGGCCGCCGGTTCGGTGCGCTCGATGCCTTTCGAGCGATGTACCGGCTCGCGGCAGAGCGCCGCGCCTGTGAGCCGCTGTGGGATGAAATCAGCGTCCTTGCCGTGCCGACGACGGGGACCGCCTATACCGTCGATCAGGTGAAAGCCGAGCCGCTGCGGCTCAATGCCAATCTCGGCTACTACACGAACTTCGTGAACCTGCTGGATCTCGCCGCCTTGGCCTTGCCGACGGGGTTTCGCAGCGACGGCGTGCCATTCGGGATATCGCTGATCGGCCCCGCCTTCTCTGATCGCCGTCTCGCGGCGGTCGGGGCGCGGCTGCAACGGCGACTGGCGTTGCCGCTCGGCGCCACCGGGCTCGGCTAAGGCAACTCGGGGAGTTCCACGGCGAGCGGACGCTCGATCACCCGGACATCTTCGAGTTCGCAGGGCACCGGTTGAATGCCGCTGCTTTCGGGCTGGAAATGCAGACGCAGTCGGCTGGTCGTCCGATCGGTCAATTCGACGAGCGTGCCCTTGAGCCCCTGGAAGACCGCCTCCGAGCCGACATAGACGACGCGATTGCTCTTGTTCATGGACCGCCCGCCCCGAGGAATTGCTGCGTTGCAACAAAACTTAAATGAGGCGCGTGCCCAAATCAAGAGGCGCCGCTCAATGTCGCCGGGGCGAGCGGAGGCGGTCTTCGCGCCGCCGCCGAACCAAACGCTTGATAGGAAGGATTTATTTGCCGGTTCAGTTATTTAACGTGAGGTCATGCGTCGACGCCATCGCCGCCGTGCGCGAGCCGCAGGGCGACGAGACGCCGCAGACGCTGCAGGTCGAAGGGTTTGGCAAGATAGCGCTCGGGGCCGAGGTCGTGCTGCAACGCCCACTCCCGATCGCCGCTCATGAGGATTGTGGCGATGCCGAGATCGGCCGCGGCCTTCGCCAATTGAACGCCGGACTCTCCGGGCATTCTGACATCGGCGATGACGAGATCCACGGGCTGGCACATCAGCGTGGCCCGCGCCACCGAGACGCGTCTTGCCGTGGTTATCCGAATGTCCTGGCCGGCAAGCGCACGCGCGAGAACCTCCAGAATCAATGGATCGTCGTCGACGATGAGGACATGCTTCTCAGTCATACCCACTACGGAAACGGCCAGCTCTTCTCGCGGTCGGTGGCCGAGGAAGCAAGCGGCATGCCAGGGCAAGAGCCACGCCTGAATCGACGCGGGCGCCGACGGGGTGCACAAATTTGTCTCAGCTCCGCCTAACTTATGCGCAGCCGAGCCTAGCACTGCGGAAACCGCAGCGACCGATACGGGGCCCAAGGACCGACGAGCCGGCCTGGAGACCGGCGTAGCGGCGGCCCACCGTCGTGGCATGGGCTTTGCTCCAGCCGGTCTTAGCCGGCGCCCCAAAGAGGCGACACGCGGCGCTTTCACCTGTGAACACGGAGGATTAGCGGATGGCCACGGAGACGAAACCCAATCGCCGCAACGTGCTGCGAGGCGCTGCCGCCGCCGCGGGCGTGGGAATGCTGGCCGGCGTGATGCCGATACGCAAGGCGTTCGCGAAGGATTTCGTCGTCGGCTTCATCTATGTCGGGCCGCATGACGATTACGGCTACAACCAGGCCCACGCCTTGGGCGCGGCCGCGGTCAAGAAGATGGCCGGCGTCAAGGTCCTCGAAGAAGAGAACGTGCCCGAGGACATCTCCGTCCAGAAGACCATGGAATCCATGATCACGCAGGACGGCGCGACCTTGCTGTTCCCGACCTCCTTCGGCTATTTCGACCCGCACATCCTCAAGCTGGCGCCGAAATACCCGGAGGTTCGCTTCCTTCATGCCGCCGGGCTGTGGACGCCGGGCATGCCCAAGAACATCAGCAGCTATTTCGGCTATATCTTCGAGGCCCAATACATCAACGGCATCGTCGCCGGCCACGCCACCAAATCGGGCAAGCTCGGCTTCGTCGCGGCCAAGCCGATCCCGCAAGTGCTGCAGAACATCAATGCGTTTACGCTCGGCGCCCGCTCGGTCAAGCCGAGCATCGCCACCCAGGTCATCTTCACCGGCGATTGGTCGATGCCGGTCAAGGAGGCCGAGGCGACCAACAGCATGGTCGACCAAGGCATCGACGTCCTCACCATGCATGTCGACAGCCCCAAGGTCGTGGTGCAGACCGCCGAGAAGCGCGGCATCATGGTGTGCGGCTACCACGCCAGCCAGGCGGCGCTCGCGCCCAACGGCTACCTCACCGGCGCGGAATGGGACTGGGAAGGGCTCTATCCCAAATTCGTCGCCATGGCGATGAAGAGCGAGGCCATCCCCAACTTCACCCGCGGCGGCTTCAAGGAGGGTCTCGTCAAGCAGTCGCCTTACGGTGCCAAAGTGGGCGCCGAGGCGCGCAAGCAAGCGGATGACTTGAATGCCAAGATCACCGCAGGCAGCTTCACGATCTTCGAAGGCCCGCTCAAGGACAACAAGGGCAACATAGCGATCGCCGCCGGCAGCGACCTCAAGGAGACGCCCGAGGGCAACGTCAAGCTCGAATCCATGAGCTTCCTCGTCGATGGAGTGATCGGCAGCACGAGCTGAGTTCGCCGCCGGCGCGGTCGATCGGCAGCGGCGATGGCGGAAGCGAAGCTCGTCACGCGCGTTCCTTCGGCGGCGCACGCCGCGCCGGACCGGGACTTCGCGGCATGGGCAGCCGCTGCCGCGGAGGCGTTGCTCATTCCGATCGGCGCGTTGCTCGTGTCGATGGCGCTGTTCGGCATTTTCGTCGCCTTCGCCGGGGTCAATCCGCTTTCGGTTTACGGGTACATGGCCGAAGGCGCGTTCGGCTCCTGGTTTGCCGTCCAGAACACGCTCACCCGCGCCTCGCCGCTGATCATGACGGCGCTCTGCGCGGCGCTGCCGGCGCAGCTTGGCTTGATGATCATCGGCGGCGAAGGCGCGCTGGTGATCGGCGGGCTCTTCGCGACGATGGCCGGCGTCGCCCTGCACGGCGCGCCGCCCTTGGCCGTGCAGGTTGCAATGGCGCTTACCGGCATGGTCGCGGGCGGATTGTGGATCGCACTGGCCGGCGGGTTGCGGTACTGGCGTGGCGTCAACGAGACGATCTCCAGCCTGCTGCTGGTCTACATCGCCATCGCCATTCTCAATCAAATCGTCGAAGGCCCGTTCCGCGATCCCCGCAGCCTCAACAAGCCGTCCTCGCCCTCGATCGGCGACGTCAACATGATCGGGAACATCCCGGGCACCGAGATTCATTGGGGATTGGTCATGGGCGTCGTCGCCTGCATCCTGGCCTATGTCCTGATCAATCGCACGGTGTTCGGCTTTTCGGCGCGCGTGGCCGGCGGCAACGTTCGCGCCGCCCGGATGGTGGGGCTGCGGGTCGGGCGGCTCATTCTCATCACCTGCTTCCTCAGCGGCGCCGCCGCGGGGCTGGCCGGCATGGTCGAGGTCGCGGCGGTGCAAGAACGCGCCAACGCGTCCCTGATCGCAGGGTATGGCTACTCCGGCATCCTGGTGTCGTTCCTGGCGCGGCACAATCCGCTGGCGATCATGCCGGTGGCGGTGCTGCTGGGCGGCATCGCCGCCAGCGGCGGCCTGCTCCAGCGCCATTTGGGGCTGCCCGACGCGGCGACGGTCGTCCTGCAAGGCATTCTGTTCATCGTCATCCTGGCCAGCGAAAGCGTTTACGGCCGCTTGAGCCTGCTGCCGGCGAAGCAGGCGGCCTGAGACATGAGCGGCGAGTCGATCGGGTTATGGGGCGTCCCTCTCGCGGTTTTCGGCGGCGCCATACGCGTGAGCACGCCGTTCCTCTTCGTCAGCCTGGGCGAGTGCATTACCGAGAAGAGCGGCCGCATCAATCTCGGCCTCGAAGGCACGCTGGTGATGGGCGCGATGAGCGGCTACGCCGCCTCCTACGTCACCGGCTCGCCCTGGCTCGGCGTGCTGGCGGCGGGGGTCGTCGGCATCCTCATGGGCATGATGCACGGGCTCATTTGCAGCCTGCCGCGGGTCAACGATATCGCCGTCGGCATCGCGCTCATGCTGTTCGGCATCGGATTGGCGTTTTATCTCGGCAAGCCGTTCATCCAGCCGCAGGCGCCGGCGCTTCCCTCGATCGATCTGGGCTGGTGGTCCGACATCCCGCAGTTGCACGCGGCGCTCAAGATCAATGTGCTGTTCATCGTCGGCGTCGCTCTCGCGCCGCTGCTGCTCTGGGGCTTCAAGACGACGCGCTGGGGGCTCGTGCTCCGCACCGTCGGCGAAAGCGCTGAAGCGGCGCGGGCGCTCGGCTATCCCGTGATCCCCGTGCGCATTCTGGCGACCTGCCTGGGCGGCTTCCTCGCGGGCATCGCCGGCTCGTTCCTGTCGCTCTACTACCCCGGCTCATGGAACGAGCGGCTGTCCAGCGGCCAGGGCATCACCGCGGTGGCGCTGGTGATCTTCGCGCGCTGGAATCCCATGGTATGCTTTTACGCGTCTTTGCTGTTCGGCGGCGCCGGCGCGCTCGGACCGTCGCTGCAATCGGTCGGCGTGACCCAGGGCTACTATTTGTTCAACGCCATGCCCTACATCCTCACGCTGCTGATCATGATCGCGACGTGCTCGCCCAAACGCACCCTGGTCGGTGCGCCGGGCGAGCTCAGCATCACGCGGTGACGGCGCATTGCCCGAGGAATCCGCCATGGTCGAGACCTATGTTGCCGCCGATCCCTATCCCTGGCCCTGGAACGGCGATCTGCGGCCGCAGAACACCGCGCTGATGATCATCGACATGCAGACCGACTTTTGCGGCATCGGCGGCTATGTCGACCGGATGGGCTATGACATCGCGATGACGCGGGCCCCCATCGAACCGATCAAGCAAGTGCTCGCCGCCTTTCGCGCCAAGGGCTTCCGCGTCTTTCACACGCGCGAGGGCCACCGCCCCGACCTCAGCGATCTCCCGGCGAACAAGCGCTGGCGCTCGCGGCGCATCGGCGCGGGGATCGGCGATCCCGGTCCCTGTGGCCGCATTCTCGTGCGCGGCGAGCCGGGCTGGGAGATCATTCCCGAACTGGCGCCGCTGCCGGGCGAGGCGATCATCGACAAGCCGGGCAAGGGCTCCTTCTGCGCCACCGATCTCGAGCTGATGCTGCGTCTCGGCGGCATCGCCAACATCGTGCTGACGGGAATCACGACGGATGTCTGCGTGCACACCACGATGCGCGAAGCGAACGACCGCGGCTTCGAATGTCTGCTGCTCGAGGATTGCTGCGGCGCCACCGATCGGGGCAACCACGAGCACGCCGTCAAGATGGTGAAGATGCAAGGCGGCGTGTTCGGTTCGGTGACGAAGGCGAAGGCGCTGATCGAGGCACTGGGATGACGACGATTCCGCCCGACGCCAAGTCGCCCGCCGGCGCCCTCGCTCTCGAGGTCGCCATGATGACCAAGCATTTCGGCGTCAATCAGGCCTTGACCGATGTGTCGATGCGGGTCGGCCGCGGCACCGTGCATGCTCTGCTCGGCGAGAATGGCGCCGGCAAGAGCACCTTGGTGAAGTGCATCATGGGCTTCTACCACGCCGACCGCGGCGACGTGATCGTGGACGATAAGGAGCGGACGATCGCCAGCCCGCGCGACGCGCACGGCCTCGGCCTGGGCATGGTCTATCAGCATTTCACCCTCGTGCCCAACATGACCGGCGCCGAGAATCTCGTGCTGGCGCGCGAACACCTGCCGGCGGTGATCGATTGGCGGCTCGAGCGCCAGCGTCTTGCCGAGTTCCTTGCCAAGATGCCTTTCAAGGTGCCGCTCGACGCCGCTGTCGCCTCGATGGCGGCGGGCGAAAAGCAGAAGCTCGAAATCCTCAAGCAGATCTACACGCGGCGCCGCTTCCTCATTCTCGACGAGCCGACTTCGGTGCTGACGCCGCAGGAGGCGGACGAGATTCTCGGCATGCTGCGCGCGATGGCGCGGCAAGGCGAAATCTCCATTCTCTTGATCACGCACAAATTCCGCGAGGTTCTTGCCTTCACCGATGAGGTGACGGTGCTGCGCCGCGGCCGGCTTGCCGGCCACGGCAATCCGCACAAGCTCGGCGTCGACGAGATGGCGCGCATGATGGTCGGCAGCCAGGACATTCCGCCGCCCGCCGAACGGTCGGGAGCGCCCGCCGCGACCCGATTGGAGATCGCGGGGATGCGCGCGAACAACGATATCGGCGAGGTCATCGTCAAGGGATTGGATTTGAGCGTCCGGTCGGGCGAGATCGTCGGCATCGCCGGCGTCTCCGGCAATGGCCAGCGGCAGCTCGTCGAGGTGCTCGCCGGCCAGCGCGACGCGGTTGGCGGCGAGATCCGCGTCCATGGCGAGGCCTATCACGGCCGCCGCGAGGAGATGCGACGGCACAAGATCGCCTGCCTGCCGGAAGAGCCGTTGCGCTCGGCCAGCGTTCCGAAGATGAGCGTCGAAGAGAATCTGGCGCTGCGCGTCTTCGATCTGCCGCCCTACGCCCTGGGCGGCTGGTGGCTGAACCGCGAACCTTTCCATCGCAATGCCGAGCGGCTGATCGAGCAATACCGCATCAAGACGGCGGGACCGAGCGCGCCGATCGCCACGCTCTCCGGCGGCAATGTGCAGCGCACGGTGCTGGCCCGCGAGCTGTCCTCCGACGTCGATGTCCTGGTCGTATCAAACCCGTGCTTCGGGCTCGATTTCGCTGCGGTCGCCGACATCCGCGGCCAGATCGTGGCGGCGCGCAACCGTGGCGCCGCCGTGCTGCTGGTGAGCGAGGACCTCGACGAGATCTTCGAATTGGCCGATCGCATTGTCGTCATGTTCGACGGGACCATCCGCTACGAGACGCCGACGGAATCCGCCGACCGGATGGTCGTCGGCCGCCACATGGCCGGCCACTGAGGCCGCGCGCTCGTCTCGCGAACTCAATTTCCCGACGCGGCGCCGCGTCAGAGCGCCGATTTTCGCGGCAAATTCGGCGGGACCGCCCACCACAGAAACAACGTGTAGAGGCAGACCGCCGCATAGAGCAGGGCAAAGAACCATAGCGGCAGCGGCCAGAAAATGGCGCGCGTCACCCATCTTTGGATCAGCGGCGCATCGGATGCGGCCTCGCCGGCTCGGTGGAGCAGATCGCTCTGCCACACCGTGAGAAAGCACACGCGGTCCAAAACCGCCTGGAGCGCCACGACGGCCAAGATGGCGACATGCAACGCGCGCCACCAGAAGATGCGGACGAATGCCCAGCCCCGCCAAGCTCCCAGCGGGATCGCAATCAGGCCGAATATGTTGAAGAGCACCACGCCGAGGTGAAGCAGCAGCACCGCTTCGGCCAGTATCGCGAGCAGGTTCGGCTCCATATGCGTCGGCATCACCAATAATTTGGCGGTTCGCGCTTAGGTTCCCACTGGTGGGCCGGGATGGTTGCGGATCGGCGGTTTGGGCCTGGATTTCCCGTGCCGGTAGCACGCCATGTCGAGGGCGCGCACTTCCGATTTTGCATTCCGCTCGCAACGGGGCCGCTCATCAGCGTCGGGATCTCGCTGATCCCGTGGCTCATCGGCCGGTGAGCAGCGCGCCCGACCCCAGGAGATCCGGCGCAGGCGACGGGATTAGCGTCGCCGGAATGGCCGGCGCTGCGGCGTCGGGCCCGAGGCAGCTCGCTCGTCCTTGTGACGGTAGTTGATCCGCCCCTTGCTCAGGTCGTAGGGCGTCATCTCGATGGTGACGCGGTCGCCCGCCAAGATGCGGATCCGGTTCTTTTTCACCGAGCCGGAGGTGTAGGCCAATGTTTCATGGCCATTGTCGAGCCGGACGCGAAAGCGCGCATCCGGCAAGCGTTCGAGCACGGTGCCTTCGAATTCGATGAGGTCTTCCTTTGTCATTTCGTCCCTATTGAAATAAGGGGCGGCCGAAGCCGCCCCTTGGAGTTACGCTGCCTGCAGGTTGCCGGCGGAAACCTTGCCGCTGCGGCGGTCGCGCTGCAGCTCGAAGCCAAGTTTCTGGCCTTCCTTCAGGTCGCTCATCCCCGCGCGCTCGACGGCGGAGATATGCACGAAGACGTCATTCGAGCCGTCTTCGGGCTGAATGAAGCCATAGCCCTTCTGGGCATTGAACCATTTCACAGTTCCGATAGTCATAGATACTTCCAGTTAGCAAGACGTGCCGCCACGCGGACATCGCCTGGCGGATCAAACTCCGGTAGAGGATCGGGAAGCGGGCTGGGTGCTCGATGACGAGCCGGCAGAGCAAGCCGAACCACGACGAGTCGACATGCCACAAATAGGCGCGCGGCGCAGCGTTTCAAGATCGGCATTGCCAAATCGACCGGGCTCCCCCGGGCGTCCGGCGCCACATTCCGAAGCGGACTAGGAACCTTCATGAGGGCACTGGATAGCACTGCGGGGCTTGCTCTGGTAGCGGGGCTTTTCACCTGCCGCGGACCGTGGCGCATACCCCCGCCGAACAGCGTCCCGCTCCGGCATCGCCTGGCCACCCTGCCTTTGAGCGGTCAGCCGCTCGGAGCGCCCGTGGTCGTTCATTGGGACGGACATCAAATTCCCTTCATCGCGGCCGAAAGCGACGCGGATCTGGCGGTGGCGCTGGGGGTCATCCACGTCCACCTGCGGTCGGGCCAAATGGAGATGGCGCGCCGGATTTCGCAGGGAAGACTGTCCGAGCTGGTCGGCCCGTTGGGCATCGAGATCGACCACGCCCTCCGTATTCTCGGATTCGGCCGCGCGGCCGGCGAAATTGCGGCCATCCTGCCGGACGAGACCAGGCGTTGGATCGGGGCTTTCCTGTGCGGCGTAAACCACGCGGTCGAGCGCATGGCGGAATTGCCGTGGGAGTTTCGCAAGCTGGGGCTTCGTCGCGAAGCGTGGGAATTGCCGGACGTGCTCGCCCTCGCGCGTGTCGCGGCTGCGGGCGTCACCTGGCTGACCTGGCTGGGACTGCTTGGGCAGAGCGATCCATCCGTTGCTTTCGAGGTGTGGCGGCGGCTGGTGGGCTTCGACCCGGTGGCCGAAGCGAGCCCCGGTCGGTCCGGTCCAGCCGAGAGCGCCGGGCTCGCGGCCACGATCCGTTCCTTCTTGCGCATGGGCAACACCAATTCCATGGCCGTATCGGCCGCGCACAGCGCCTCCGGCGGCGCATGGCTCGCGAGCGATCCGCACCTTGCAGTGACCCTCCCCAATTTGTGGCTCACGGCCGGCTACAAATCGCCGTCATTTCACCTTGTCGGGCTGATGATCCCGGGCCTGCCCTTTGTGGCGATGGGGCGCAATCCCTGGATCGCCTGGGGCGGCACCAACTTGCACGCAGCGAGCAGCGACCTCTTCGATGTCTCGGGCCTTGCGCCCGCCGAAATCAAGGAGCGCCGGGAGCGGATCCGAGTGCGCGGCTGGCTCGATCGTGAGATCGCAATCCGCGACACGGCTTATGGTCCGATCATTTCGGACGCGCCCTTTCTTGGCCGGTCGCCGGGCAGAGCCTATGCGCTGCGCTGGGTCGGGCACATGCCGAGCGACGAGATCACTGCGATGTTGCGCGTAAATCGCGCGCGAAACTGGGGCGAGTTCCGCGCGGCGCTCGATCTCATCGCCGTGCCCGGACAGAATCTGATTTACGCGGATGCGCAGGGCCATATCGGGAAGGCGATGGCGGCGCGACTGCCACGACGGCCGCCGGCTCCGCCCGCCGAGCCCATCCTGCCGCCCAACGCCGCCGCTCACTGGCAGAGTTTCCTAACCGCCGCGGACCTTCCGGCACTCCTCGATCCGGACGACGGGTTCGTCGCTTCCGCCAACGAGAAGCCCACAAGTACTCCGGTTCCCGTCGGCTATGTCTTTTCACCGCGCGGCCGCATCGACCGGCTCAACGCGCTCCTCGGCCCAGGCGCCGAACTCGGGTTCAGCGACCTCGCCGCCTTGCAACGCGACGTTGCTGCGCCATCGGCGCTCGCGTTTCGCGACGATCTGGCCCGGCTTTTGCGCGCGCTGCCGCAAGGGGGCGCCGGCGAGGCGGGCCGGCTGCTGCGCGAGCTCGTTGATTGGGACGGGCGCTATGCCGAAGGCTCCCGCGGCGCGCTGGCCTTCGAACTGCTCATCTTTCATCTCGGCGTCGCGCTTTGCGGCAGGCAGCGTCTTCGCCTCTACTCCCGGATGTGGGATGCGCGCGGACTGCTTCATGGCGACATTGCGAAGGCCCGCCCTGCGCGGATCGCCGGAGCCCTGAAGCGCGCCGTACCGGCCACGGTCCGCGACCTCGAAGCTCACGGCGTTTGGGGCACAATGCATCGCCTCGGGCTGCCGCATTTCCTTGCGGCGACCCCTCTCATCGGGCGGCAGCTTCGCTTCGGCGATTGGGCCGTGGCCGGTAGCAGCGAAACCGTGATGAAGACCGCCCATCCCTTGACCGACCGCCGCCATTTCACGAATTTGGCGGCGACCGCGCGCCAGATTTCCGACCTTTCGGATCTCGACCGAAATTACTTCGTTCTGCTCGGCGGGCAGGATGGCTGGCTGGGCAGCACGACATTCCTCGACCAGGCGCCCTTATGGCAACGCGGCGAATTTATCCAGCTCCCGCTGAGGCCGGAGACGATCCGCGCAAGATTTCCGTTCAAGACGGAATTCGTGCCGTGACACGATCGCGACCCCATCGCGCTGAACGCAGCATGTCCCATGCTTGACGCGACGCCGCTCCTGCGGCTTTACGCGCGTCGGCGCAAAGTGCAGCTCGCCGCCGAGAATGCCCCGGAGAGCCAGCGATCGCAGCTTCTCCGTCTGGTGCGGCAGGCGCGAGAGACGGCATTCGGGGTCGCGCACGGCTTTGTCCGGATCGGCGAGGTGGAGGATTTTCAGCGGCGCGTGCCGCTGCGCAGCTACGAGGATTTCTGGCGCGATTACTGGCAGCCGCGCTTCCCGCTGCTCACGGATCTGACCTGGCCCGGCACGATTCCCTATTTCGCGGCGACTTCGGGAACGACGACGGGAAAGACGAAATTCATTCCCTTCTCGCGCGAGATGAGCGCGAGCAACCGCGGCGCCGCGCTCGACCTGCTGACGCATCATCTTGCCGCGCGGCCTCGCAGCCGGCTGCTCGCCGGCAAGAATTTCATGCTGGGCGGCAGCACGGACCTCGTCGAGCAGGCGCCGGGCGTCTCCAGCGGCGATCTCAGCGGCATCGCGGCCAATGACGTGCCGTGGTGGGCGCGACCGCGCTATTTCCCGCCGCGTCGATACGCCCTCATGACCGATTGGGAGCAAAAGATCGACACGCTCGCTCGCTTGTCGTTGCGCGAGGACATCAGGAGCCTCAGCGGCACGCCGAGCTGGGTCCTGCTCTTTTTCGCCAAACTCGCCGAGCTTCGGCCGGAGCTGCCGCGGCGCAGCACGAGCTACTACCCCGAGCTCGAGCTATTTATCCATGGCGGCATCAATTTCGCGCCTTACCGAGCCCAGTTCGAGGAATTGCTCGAAGGAAGCCGCGCCGAGAGCCGCGAGGTCTACGCCGCCAGCGAAGGATTCATCGCCGCTGCCGACCGCGGCTATGGCGACGGGCTGCGCTTGATCGTCGATCGCGGCATTTTCTATGAGTTCGTGCCGGCGGACGAGGTCGGCGCGGCAGAGCCGGCGCGGCACTGGCTGGCGACGGCGCAACCCGGCGTCAACTACGCGATCGTGCTTTCCACCTGTGCCGGCCTGTGGTCTTACCTGCCGGGCGACACCGTCAAGTTCGTCGAGCTGCGGCCGCCGCGGCTGCTGATCACCGGCCGGCTCTCCTATTTTCTCTCGGCCTTCGGCGAGCATCTGATCGCCGAGGAGATCGAGACGGCGGTGGCGGCGGCAGCCGCCGAAATCGGCAGCCAAGTTGCGGACTTTACCGTGACTCCGATCTTCCCCTCGGCCGAAAGACAGCGCGGCGGCCATCTCTATGTCGTCGAGTTCTCGGCGCCGGTGGCGAGCGCGACGCTGGCGCGGTTTGCGCGCGCGCTGGATGAAAGCCTCAGCGCCCAAAACCAAGATTATCGGGACCACCGCTCGGGCGGCTTCGGAATGGACGCGCCGCGGGTCGTCGCGGCGAAGCCTGGCTCATTTGCCCAATGGATGAAGTCGCGCGGCCAAATCGGCGGCCAGCACAAAGTGCCGCGCGTCATTCAGGATCGCGAGCTGTTCCGCTCGCTCGAGGAATTCCTGATGCGAACGCGAGGAGCGCCGTAGCTCGGGGCCGGCCGGCGGCAGCCCCCTCCAGCGCCTCGCTGCATCTCATCGCGCGCGCGGCTCACGCGTGGTAGTCGGCCGCGACCGTCTCGTCCGCCGGCTCGCCACGCGCCAGGGCGCGGAAGATCGGCGTTAGCACCACGGCGACGATGAGGTTGAGGATCACGGTGTAGAGCGCGGTATAGCCCGGCAGGCTGAAGCCGCCGATCGTCACCGGATAAATGGCGCCGAAGTTCACCGCCACCGCCATCCAGGTACCCAACGCGGTGCCGACCGCCCAGCCAATGAGCAACGCCCAATCGTCGAACCAGCGCGTGTAGAGGCCGAGGATCACAGTCGGCAAGGTCTGGACGATCCAGACGCCGCCCAAGAGCTGCAGATAGATCGCGTACTGGGTCGGCACGAGGATGATGAAGACGAGCGCGCCGAGCTTGACGACGAGCGACGCCCATTTCGCCATCTGCGCCTCGGCCTGCGGCGTGCAATCCGGTCGGAAGAATTCGCGATGGATGTTGCGCGTGTACAGGTTCGCCGCCGCGATCGACATGATGGCCGCGGGCACGAGCGCGCCGATTCCGACCGCGGCAAAGGCGATCCCGACGAACCAGGACGGGAAGGCGTGCAGGAAAAGCGCCGGCACCGCGAAATTGTTTTTGAACGCCGCAAACCCGCCGGCAAATTCGGGGAGTTTGTCGACGCCGGCGGCGAGCGCCATGAAACCGACCAATGCCAAGAGCCCGAGCATCAGCGAATAGCCCGGCAGCAGCGCCGCGTTGCGACGGATGGCATGGCCGCTGCTCGCACTCAGGATGCCGGTGAGCGAATGAGGATAAAGAAAGAGCGCCAGCGCCGAGCCCAAGGCGAGCGTCGCATAGGCCCCGTATGAGCCCCAGCTTCCTGCCGGGGGCGCCGCCAGCAGCAGCTTCGCCTGCGGCACGGCGGCGAAAATCTTGCCGTAGCCGCCCAATTCGATCGGAACGACGATCACCGCGGCAAAGGCGGTGAGATAGATAAGCGCGTCCTTCACGATCGCGATCGCGGCCGGCGCGCGCAATCCGCTCGAATAGGTGAAGGCGGCGAGGATAACGAAGGCAATGATGAGCGGCAGGTCGCCGACCCAGCCTTCGCCGTAGATGCCCATGGCGCCGATGACGACCTGCAATCCCACGAGCTGCAGCGCGATATAGGGCATGGTGGCGACGATGCCGGTGATGGTGATGGCGAGCGCCAGCCAGCGATTGCCGTACCGGCCGCGCACGAAATCCCCCGCGGTGATGTAGCCGTGCTTATGCGCGACGTTCCAGATGCGGGGAAAGACTAGGAACAGGATCGGATAGATCACGATCGTGTAGGGGACCGCGAAGAAGGCGATGGCACCCGCGCCGAAAGCGAGCGCCGGAACGGCGATGAAGGTATATGCGGTGTAGAGATCACCCCCGACGAGGAACCAGGTGACGACGGTGCCGAAGCGCCGCCCGCCGAGGCCCCACTCGTGCAGCAAGTCGAGGTCGCCTTTGCGCCAATGCGCGGCGGCGAAGCCGAGCCAGGTGATGAAGCCGAACAGCAGGACAAAGATGATGAGGGCAGTCCAATTGATCGCTGCCATGCGAGTCTCCGGCGCTTGTTGGCGCTAGTTCCGATCGGATTCGGTGGCGAAGTAGACGATCGCCGTCAGCACGGCGCCGATCACCACCAACAGGAGCTGGAACCAGTAGAAGAATGGGATGCCGATCCAATTAGGCTCGGCCTTGTTGTAGAAGGGCGGCCACAGCGCCGCGACGAACTGCACCAGGAAGAGGAGATACCACCAGCTCCACTCGCGAAGTTTCGGTGTTGGGGCTTTCATCTCACGATCCCTCTTGCGACGCTACCGGCGATGCCACGCGCTTCCATGACACTAAACGGACAAATTTATGCTGTCAAATTATGGGACTTGCGGCCTCCCCTTCATCGCGGCGGGCGCCCATTGGCGCTTCGCTCGTTTGTGTCCGCTCCTGCTCGATCGCTTCTCCGCCGGGGCGGCTCTCGCCATGAACCGATTCTAGACCGGCCTTTCCCGATATGCCATGGTGGCGCGCCCAGCGTTATCAGTGACGGAGAGAGCTATGGCCGCATTCGCCTTTATCGGGTGCGTCGCGTCATGAGCGTGGCAAAGGGTCGCGCGGCGGTGGTGACCGGCGCCGCGCAAGGATTGGGCCGCGCCGTTGCTCTCCGTCTGCTCGAGGCCGGAGCGAACGTCATCGGCGCCGATATTCAAGGCAAGAAGCTCGCAGCGCTGCGTTCCGGCCTCGCAGCGCAAGAGCGATTCCGGATCATCGAGGCGGATGTCTCCACGGCGCGCGGCGCCGCCGCCGCGATCGAGGCCGCAATCTCCGCCTTCGGACGCCTCGACATCCTCGTCAACACGGCGGGCGGCAGCGGCTATGCGGCGCCGCCGGAGATCGAGGACATCACCGACGAGATCTGGCGGAGCGTCCTGGAGTCGAACCTTGGCGCGACCTTTCTGTGCAGCCGCGCCGCGGTTCCGCACATGCGGCGGGCGCGCTTTGGGCGCGTCGTCAATTTCTCGTCGTCTCTCGCGCGGGGAAGCACGGGCAAGCTCGGCACGGTGGGGTGCCGCCTGGCCTATTGCGCAGCGAAGGGCGGCATCGAGGCCTTCTCGCGCCAGCTCGCGATCGATCTCGCGGCGGTCGGGATCACTGTCAATGTGATCGTGCCCGCGCTCATCATGACCGAGCCGGGCGCCCGCGTGCATGATCGCTTTCAGACTCTGCCCGAGGCCGACAAGAAGGCGATGCTCGGCGGCCGCAGCTTCGCGGAAATGCCGGGCCCGTCGGACATCGCGGAAGCCACGGCTTTCCTGGTCTCCGAGGAGGCCAGCCATATCACCGGCGCGATCTTCGATGTCGGCAACCGGTGACGCTCGCGTGATCGTCTCGATCGGGCGTCAGAGGGTGCGGCCGAGATAGGCTCCGTCGGATTCGAGACGCCGCTGGAGCGCGGCGACGTCCACCTGTGAGCATGAGACTCCCGCGCGCAAGGCAAGATCGGCGGCCGTGCCGGCCGCTTGGCCCATGACGAAGCAGGGACCGGAAACGCGGGCCGAAGACTGTCCCTCATGCGTCATCGAGGCGCAGCGCCCGGCGACAAGGAGATTGTCGACGCGTTGCGGCAGGAGGATGCGGAACGGCATTTGATTGAAGCCGCGCGCGTTCTCTTTCCTGGGAAAGCGCACGACGACATCGCCCGCGACATGCGCCTCGACAGGCCAGCCATTGACCCCGATCGTGTCGGAAAAATCCGCGCAATCGAGGATATCGTCCTCGCTGAGCCGATAGGGTCCGATGATGCGGCGCGTCTCGCGAATGCCGATCTGCGGCGCGATGTCCACTATGTAGGAGCTCTCGAAGCCGGGCGCGCTTCGCCGGATGAAGGCGAATGCGTCGCGAATCTGCCGCCGCCCCTCGATCTCGCCGCGGCTCAGCTCTTCGAAGTCGGTGCCATCCACCGCGCTGCCGTCCGGGTTCTTGATTTGCGTGAGATTGGCGCGCCATTCCGTGGGATGCTTCTGCGGGCGGATGATCACGCCCTTGCGCGGGAAGCGCTGTTGTCCCGCGCGCTCCGCCTCCGCCATCAAGCGCGGAATGATCTCCCAGGCGCGGCCGGCCTTCGCCGGATCGACGCCGGAAATGCGGAACATGGTCGAGGGATAGAGCATGCCATCGGGCGTATCGCCCTTCTCAAACGGCGCGCCGGCCCAGGCGGCGAGATCGCCGTCGCCCGAGCAATCGACGAAGACCCGTCCCAGGATCGCACCGCGTCCCGATTTCGTCTCGATCAGAACGGCCTCGATCTCCCGCGCCGAACGCATGACCGCACCCACGCCAAACGCATGGAACAGGATGTTTGCGTTGGCAGCGGCCATCAAATCGTCGGCAGCGATCTTGTAGGCCGAGATATCGTAGGCCTGCGCGGTGATCCGATTGCCAAAGGAGAGATGCGCCGCGTTGAGTCCGTCGAGCCGGTCGATCCGATCTAAGAGCTCGTCGGCGAAGCCATGCACGACCCGGCGATGCTCGCCATGCACATTGGCATGAAGGCCGCAGAAACTGCCGAGACCCGCGGCCGTGCCGGCGCCGCCCAGAAAGCCGTAGCGCTCGATCAGAACCGTCGAGCGGCCGCAGCGGGCGGCCGCAACGGCGGCGATGATGCCGGCAGGCCCGCCGCCCAAAACGACGACCTCATAGTCGCCGAGGACCGGCGTGGCCCGGCTCGGTTCCGCGATTCGGCGCGGCTCCGTTGCCGCTTGCCGTGACGAGCCGGCGCTCATATGCCGAGCGCTCGCGTCGTATCGTCGAACAGCTCGTCCACGGTGAAGCGCCGTGGAATGAGTTGCTGGCGTTGGGCGTAATCGATGATGATCTCGAGCGAGCGCCGGTTCGCTTCGACGCCGAAGCGGATCGCGTCGGGATCCTTGCCCGGCCCCCTGTCCTTGCTCTCGCGCAGCAGACGAAACACCTCGCGGACCACATCCGGCCGCGACTTTACGATCCCTTCGCGCATCACCGCCATGTGGTTGATCGGCACGCCGCCATGCCGCTCGGCCCAGCGCCGCGCCACGGCTTCGGCGTCGGGGATGAGGGGCTTCAGCCGCGGATCGGGCGTCACGTCGCCGAGGATCGCCGCGTCGATCTCGCCGTCGAGCAGCATTTCCGCCAGCACTTTTCCTGCCGGCGCGCGTTCGACTTTCGGCGGGTCGCGATACTCGGCGAGGTGCGGGTCTTCGAAGGTGATCCAGCGCACGCGGTCGAGATCGACGCCATAATCCTCCGCAAGGATGCCGCGCACCCAGGCGCCCGTCGTCTGGGTGTAGGCGCGGACGCCGACCCGCCGCCCGGTGAGGTCACGAGGCCCGAGCTGGCCGCGTTCGGCGTTATAGAAGATCGTGTGGTGCTGCGAGCGGCCGAGGATCGTCGCGGGCAAGAGAGCGTAGGGCTTGCCAAAGACCCTGGCCTGCAGATAGGTGACGATGGCCAGTTCGCTCAAATCGTACTTCTGCTCGCGCACCACGGCCTTGAATGCGGTGTTGGCGACCTTGACGTCGGCGAACTCGAATTCGACGAGGGCAGAGCGGACGTCCCGGTTCTTGAGCGCCGCCGTATTGGGGTAGGTCCCGAACATCGCGGCGAGCGTCATCGGCGCTGGCGTATTCGTCATGGGCCTCGGGTCCTCCCTGCCGGTCTGGCCGATAACCTACCGCTCCAGCGGCGGTCCCGCTACGGCCGCACCGAGGGACCGGAGCGACCACCGGTCGCGAAAAGATGATCGGCAGCGCGGGAGAAAGCCACGGCTGGTGGTCCGGCAGCCGCGTCGGTGCTTCAGGCGCGCTCGGCGGTGCGGGACAAGGCGGCGAGCAGTGCCGGCGAGGGCGAGATGAAGCGGAAGCCGATTTCGGTCGTCCCTGGTTCCCGCCGACAAAGCTCGGCCGAGAAACAATAACGCCCGTCGCTCCCGGGGACCTGAAGCAGACCCGCGACGACCGTGCCGACGGGCAAATGGGGGATCCGGTCGACCACCAGGAAGCCGCCGCGGGACCAATTCAGCGCCGTGTAGTCCCCGCCGAGAAATGACAGTCTGACCTGTTGCGACCGGTATCGCTGGTCGCGCCGCCGCTCACCAGCCCTAAGAAACTGCAGAATTTCGACGGCCATATCGTCCCCGGCACGCTGCATCTCCTATTGAAATGGCTCAGCATTAAGATTCGGTTTCGGAAGCTCACGCGGCGGCGCGAGCATCGCCTTGCTGCGCCAGGAGATCCGCCCCGGCGGTCCTGCTGGCGTTGTTATGCCCTAGGCCTCGGACAGGTTCGGGTCAGTTCCGGCGCAGATCGCGACCCGCGATGTGCACATTTGCGTCCGGCGCCAATTCCCGGGCGCGCAGCTTGGATTCGGCGATCCGCTCGAACGCCGTGCGATGGAGGTAGAGATACTCGACGCACTCGGCAGGGCTCGGCTTGCGCCCTAGCGCGTGGTGGAGGACCCGGCGCGGAACCAGGACCAGGCCGCGGTATTCGCCGAGTTCGACCTCGAACGCGACCGCGTCCCGCTCCTCGTCCCAGCGTGGCTCGCCTGGAAAAATGAACACTGGCGCCCGCTACAATTGCCAGCCGATCTTGCGGTCGAGCGAGTAAGGCCCGCCCCCGCGCAAGGCGATCGCCAGGGTGAGCAGGCCCCATAACAGCGTGTACTCGTAGCCGCGCGCGAGCCAGGAAAAGCCCGTCGACCAATACAGAACGAAAGTGATGTAGCCCATCTCGATCGCGGCGGCGGCGGCAAAGAACCGGGTGAACAGGCCGAGGATGATGCAGATCCCGCCGACGAATTCGACGAAGGTGAGCAGGAGAATGAGGTTGGTCGGATCGTGGAACCCTAAGTCGATGAAGGCCTTAGCCATCCCGGCCGGGCCGCGCAAGACCTTCCCCCAGCCATGCACGACGAGGTTCCACCCGGCGGCAAAGCGCACCAGAGGCCAGGTCCACGGCACCACCCAGTCATAGAAGGGCTGGAGAAAAGGCAAGAGGGGTCTAGGCTCGGATCCGGTGTCCGTCATCATTCCTCCCCAGGCTTGACCCGCCTTCGGCCCTTGGCCGCGGAAGCATCATTTAAATTTTATTTTCGTCAACATCCAGGCCGCGCGCAAGCCGTGGCCGGACCCCGATGCAGGCGCAGGAGGTTTCGCTTCGTGCTGTGACCTGGCTCACACCCGGCCGGTGCGAATCCGCGCGATGATAGCGCCGTGTTTCAGAGGAGGATCCCATGAACTCGGCACAGGCATTCGACCGCGACGACGGGCGCAACCGGCTGCAGGCGACCGCTCCCCGTACGGCCATCGGCCGGCTTGCCGTAATCGCGCTTCTCCTGGCGCTCGCCGCCGGCAACGCAGTCGTCATTCAGTATCTTTGGCCAACCTTCGACGCCGGGACCCAGGCATCGATAACCCTCTAGGCCTCGGCATTCGGAATCCGCGGGAGGCCCGGGCGGGAGCCGGTCCCCCCAGCCGGCCGTCGACAACGTCGCGACCCGCTCTGGCCTTCCACGGACCCCGATGCTAGGCTCCCTTCCGGGCTTCCACGGTCGTGTTGCGACCTAAGAAAGTGCCGTTCCCGGGAGCCGATGACCGATCTATCCCTCGCCCGTACCCCGCTCTACGATCTCCATCTCAGCCTCGGGGCGAAGCTCGTCCCCTTCGCCGGCTTCGCCATGCCCCTCCACTACCCCCCCGGCATCGTCGCGGAGCACCTCCATACCCGCACGAGGGCGGCGTTGTTCGACGTCTCCCATATGGGCCAGGCGCTGCTGTCAGGCGCCTCCGCCGCCCGCGACCTCGAGGCGCTGGTGCCTGGCGACGTCCTCGGGCTGGCGCCGGGCCGCATGCGCTATACGCTCTTCACCAACGAGCGCGGCGGCATCCTCGACGATCTGATGGTCGCCAATAGCGGCGATGCTCTGTTCCTCGTCGTCAATGCCGCGCGAAAGGCCGAGGATTTGGCCCACCTCGGCCGCGGCTTGGCCGGCCGCGCTATGGTGACGGCGTGCGACGATCGCGCTCTCCTGGCGCTGCAAGGGCCCGCGGCATCCGAAGTGTTGGGGCGGCTTGCGCCGCCGCTCCGCGCGCTCTCCTTCATGAGCGGCCGCGTGATCGCGCTCGGCGACCTCGATTGCTTCGTGACCCGCTCCGGCTATACCGGCGAGGACGGATTCGAGATTTCCGTTCCCACCGCCGGCGCGGACCGCCTGGCCCGGCTACTCCTGGCCGCGCCAGAAGTCATGCCGGCGGGACTCGGTGCGCGCGACACGCTCAGGCTCGAGGCCGGGTTCTGCCTCTATGGGCACGACATCGACGAGACGACGACCATCGTCGAGGCCGATCTCGCCTGGACGGTCCCGAAGCGCCGGCGCGGCGAAGGCGGCTTTCCCGGCGCCGCAATCGTCCAGCGTCAACTGGCGGAGGGCGCGCCTCGAAAGCGCGTCGGTATTTTGCCGGAGGGCAAGGCGCCGGCGCGGGAGGGCACCCCGATCGTCGCCGCGGACGGCGCCGAGATCGGTCGCATCACCAGCGGCGGCTTCGGCCCGTCGTTGGGCGGGCCGATCGCCATGGGCTATGTCGCGGTGGCGCAATCCGCCATCGGCACGCCGGTCGGTCTCGTCATTCGCGGCACGGTTCGGCCGGCCCGCATCGTCCCCTTGCCTTTCGTGCCGCACCGCTATTACCACGGATGAGTTTCACCCGCGGTCGCGAGGAGCACCATGACCACGGTCAAATACACCAGAGATCACGAGTGGATTCGCATTGACGGCAACGAGGCCGTCATCGGCATCACCGACTATGCCCAGACGCAGCTCGGCGACGTCGTCTATGTCGAGCTGCCCGAGCCCGGCCGCCGGGTCGAGAAGGGAAAGTCCGCAGCCGTCGTCGAATCGGTGAAGGCGGCGAGCGAGGTCTATGCGCCGGTTTCGGGCGAGGTCACCGCTGTTAATACGGCGCTCGCCGAAGATCCTGCCCGCGTCAACGCCGACCCGATGGGCGAGGGCTGGCTCCTCAAGCTGCGCCTCGCCGATGCGGCCGAGGCCGGCGATCTCATGGACGAGGCGGCCTATCAGGCCTTTGTCGCAGGACTAGCCTGATGCGCTACCTGCCGCTCACCGAGGCCGACCGCCGCGACATGCTCGCCGCCATCGGCGTCGCGTGCGTCGAGGATTTGTTCCGCGATGTCCCGGCCGAGGTGCTGCTAGCGGAGCCACTCGACCTACCGCGGGCGATGGGCGAAATCGAGGTCGAGCGCGCGCTCACGCATTTCGCGGCGCAGAATCTGCCGGCGAGCGCGGTGCCGAGTTTTCTCGGCGCCGGCGTCTATCGCCACCACGTCCCCGCCGCGGTCGATCATTTGATTCAGCGCGGCGAGTTCCTGACTTCCTACACGCCCTATCAGCCCGAGATCGCCCAGGGCACCCTGCAGGCGATGTTCGAGTTCCAGACGCAAGTCGCGCTCTTGACCGAGATGGAGGTCGCCAACGCCTCGCTCTATGACGGCGCGACCGCGGGGGCGGAGGCGGTGATGATGGCGAATCGCCTGACGCGGCGCCGCAAGGCGATCCTTGCGGGCGGCCTGCACCCGCATTACCGCGAGACGATCGAGACCTATGCGCGCTTCGTCGGCTTCGAGACTGTCGCGCGGCCGCCGGACCCCTCGGGCAATGACGATCCTGGGGCGCTCATCGACCGGGAAACCTCGTGCGTCGTCGTGCAGAATCCGGGTTTTTTCGGACAGCTCCGCGACTTCACTGCACTCGGCGAGGCCTGCCATCGCGCCGGCGCGCTCTTGGTCGTCGTCGTCACCGAGGCGGTCTCGCTCGGTCTCGTCAAGCCACCGGGCGCGATGGGCGCCGACATCGTCGCGGGCGAAGGCCAGTCCTTCGGCAACGCGCTCAATTTCGGCGGTCCGCATCTCGGCATCTTCGCGGCGCGTGAGGCTTTGGTGCGGCAGATGCCGGGGCGCCTCGTCGGGCAGACCACCGATGTCGAGGGTCGCCGCGGCTGGGTCCTGACCTTGTCCGCGCGCGAGCAGCACATCCGGCGCGAGCGCGCCACCAGCAACATCTGCACGAATTCGGGCCTCGCGGCGTTGGCCTTCACCATCCACCTCGCGCTCTTGGGCGAGGCTGGATTGCAGCGCCTCGGCGCGCTCAATCACGCGCGCGCGGTGCGGCTTAGCGAGATGCTCGCCGCGGTGCCCGGCGTTGTCGTCGTCAACGACAGCTTCTTCAACGAGTTCACCTTGCGGCTGCCGCGCCCGGCCGCGCCGCTGGTCGAGACTTTGGCTCAGCGCGGCGTACTCGGCGGCGTGCCGGCAAGCCGCTTCTGGCCGGACCGGCCGGAATTGGCCGGGCTCCTGCTGGTGGCGGCGACCGAGACCACCACCGAAGACGAGATGGCCCGCTTCGCCGGCGCGCTGCGCGAGGTCTTGCGATGAGCGACTGGAGCCAGGCGCTCTCCGGCTTCGCGCATCAGGCCGGGCGGCAGGAGACCATAACCGGCAACCGCGCGCTTCAGATCGAGGAGCCGTTGCTGTTCGAGGAAGATGCGGCCGGCCGCTGCGGCGTCGATCTGCCGGAGCCGCCGCCGGTCGCCGACCGGCTCGGCGGGCTGAAACGCACCGGGCCTGTCGGGCTCCCGGGGTTGAGCGAGCCGCAGGTCGTGCGCCATTTCACCCGGCTGTCGCAGAAGAATTACGGGATCGATACCGGGATCTACCCGCTCGGCTCCTGCACGATGAAGCACAACCCGCGCCTCAACGAAAAGCTGGCGCGGCTGGCGGGCTTCGCCGATCTCCATCCCTTGCAGCCGCTCGCGACCGTGCAAGGCGCGCTCGCGCTCATCGATAGCCTCGCCCATTGGCTGAAGACGCTGACGGGGATGCCGGCGGTGGCGCTGAGCCCGGCGGCGGGCGCCCATGGCGAGCTCTGCGGCATGATGTGCATCCGCGCTGCGCTCGAAGCGCGCGGCGAGCGGCGCGCCCGCGTGTTGGTGCCGGAATCGGCGCACGGCACCAACCCGGCGTCCGCGGCAGCCTGCGGCTACGCCATCGAGCCGATCCCGGCCAATGCCCGCGGCCGGGTCGACCTTGCCGCGCTCAAGGCGAAGCTCGGCGCGGACGTCGCCGCGATCATGCTGACCAATCCCAATACCTGCGGCCTGTTCGAGGATGACAGCATCGCCATTGCCGATGCGGTGCATAGGGCGGGGGCGTTCTTCTACTGCGATGGCGCCAATTTCAACGCGCTCGCCGGGCGGGTGCGGCCGGGCGATCTCGGCATCGATTGCATGCACCTCAATCTGCACAAGACGTTTTCGACGCCGCATGGCGGCGGCGGGCCCGGCGGCGGCCCGGTCATGCTGGCGGCAAGCCTCGCCAGCTTTGCACCGCTGCCCTGGGTGGTGCATGACGCGCATGGCTTCGCTCTCGCCGAGCATGCGACGGGCGCGGCGGCGGCGGCGCTGGGCCGGCTCAAGGCCAATCACGGTCAGATGGGCATGTTCGTGCGCGCGCTCGCCTTCATGATGAGCCTCGGCAGCGACGGGCTGCGGCAGATGTCGGGCGATGCCGTGCTCAACGCCAATTACGTCTTGGCCGGGCTTAGGGATGCGCTGACGCCCGCCTTCGGCGGCCCGGCCATGCATGAGGTCCTGTTCGACGATCGTTTTCTCGCGGGCACCGGCGTCACCACGCTCGACTTCGCCAAGGCGATGATCGACGAGGGGTATCACCCGATGACGGTGTATTTCCCGCTCATCGTCCACGGCGCGCTGCTGGTCGAGCCGACGGAATCGGAGAGCAAGGAATCGCTCGACCGCTTCATCGCCGTGTTGCGCGCGCTGGCGGAGCGCGCCAAGGCCGGCGATGCCGCCTTCTTTCACGAAGCGCCGCGCTTCACCCCGCGCCGCCGCCTCGACGAGACCACCGCCGCGCGGAAGCCCGTGCTGCGCTGGCGGAAGGCGGCGGGATAGCGCTCTGAAGGTTCTGCGGGGCCGAGCGCAGGTCGGCTACGTGCCAATTGCGGACGGTGTCATGATGCCCATCCGGCAACAGGACACCGAGCCAATCTAGGGTTTCGCAGCCAGGAAATTCGGGACTGCTATCCAATCCAGTATGCCTTTGGGGGTCTGCAACAATTTCGCGAACCTGCGGTCTTCATCGGTCTCTATCCCGATACCAAGTTGCATCCCGAGCCTTCGGCCGTGCGAAACGATGAGCTCGCTGAGCGGCTGACGAACGGAGTTGTAAGCGGCGAGCGCCCGCTCGATGTCGTCGTAATTGGAAAGCGCTTCCGCCAGGGCCTGCGCCTCCGCGCCGGCCTTCGATACACCGAAGCCCATGTGAGGACGCGGCGTCGAAGCAGCATCACCCACCAATGCCACGCGGCCAAACGCCATGCTCGGCGAGCAGAAATCATAAACCGGCGTGAAAAACGGCTGGTCGATGTGCTGCAGACAGTCGAGGTATTGCGGCGGCAGCAGGGTCTCGGCGTCGGCGCGCATCTGCGCAATCACATCCTTGCGCACCAGTGGCGGCGGCACGCCGAACTCGTATTCGCGGCCGTCATCGTCCACGCACATCTGCTTCAACTTGGCAGCATCTGCCACGCGATACCAACCCCAATTATAGCGACGGTGGCCCGCGCGCAATTCGTCGTCCGCTCCCGAAATCGGGTACCCGAGGGCCTGAAGCCGATCGGCGAGGTAGAAGGAGTAATAGGGAAACATCGTCCTGCGGGTTTCCGGCGAGAGATCCGATTCATTCGGCGCGCCGCGCCAGATGTAATAACCGGAATAGATCGGCTGCGCCTCGGGCGCGAGCTGGGAGCGGATCCCGGACCGAAACCCATCACATCCGACAACCAGATCGGCCCGTTCATTGCGGCCATTGGCGAAATAAACCTGAGCGCCGCTGCCATCCTGCTCGACACGCTCGAACACGTGTCCGAAATGATAACGCTGGCGATCGATTGCCTTTAAGAGGACTTGCCGCAACTGGTCCCAGGATGTGACGATCTGAAGCTGTGGCTTTTCCGCGATCACGTTGCCTTTACGGTCGAACGTGATGCGCTTGTAGACGATGACGCCGATGTCGACGGTACCGGCGCCGCATTTGTCCAAAGCCTCAAGCAATTCGAGATGGGTAGCAAAAATTCCGACGCCACGGCCGATGAGCTCGATTGATGACCGCTCATAAATATCGACTCGCCAGCCAATCCGGCGAAGGAACGCCCCAACAAATAGACCGGCAATGGAGCCGCCGATCACGATGGCCCGGCGCTCGCGGGACTTTTCAGTCATTTCCAGCACCCCCACTGCACTCTGCCGGGTGGGCGCCAATAAGGCCGCGCGCCCTACCCCATGAACCACGACATGCCGTCGTGGCCAGGCATGTAATTCGTGTTCGTCTGCGCCGGGTTGCGATTAACGAGCGGGCGGCCGAAGAGCGGGTGGCGCGCGCTGCGGACTTCGTGCTCGATGGTGAAGAGCACTTTGCCTGAATCGAGATCGATGATGTCCTTGAAGCGATACTCGTGCTGGTCGGTCTCGATGGTGACGAGGCCGCGCTCGATGAGCCGGCGGTAGGGTCCGGAGAAATCGGTGATATAGATCTGGATGTGATGGCCGTCGTAAGGCGGCAGGGGCCGGTCGGTCTCGCGGAAGATCATCTCCTGCCCTGGCCCGACCTGGACGCGCGTATGCGGCCCCTTGTCGTCGTTGGCGACGACGGCCGGCGCCGCCATGATCTCGCGATAGAAGCGCTGGATGCCCTGGGCGGTTCCCACCGGCACGTCGAATTCGACATAGGGGAGGCCCAGCATCATGCGGCCGAAGCGCGCGGCATCGGGGAAATGGCAGCGGACGCGATTGCCCCAGGGCGACACCGTTTCGACGCAGGTGTTGTCCTCGCGGAATTCGAAGCGCGTGCCGTCGAGCTCCTTCTTGACCGCGCTCAGCCGCTTTAAGAGCGCCTCGCGGTCGGGGACGACGATGCCGGCGGCGCCGCGCAGCACTTGCGGCTTCGCTGTGGGCAAGTGGAATTGGCACTGGCCGACATTGATCCACATGTTGTTGGTGCTGACCATGATGTAGGGATCGCGCGTCAGCCCCAGGCCGGCCACATAGAACAGCGTCGCCGGCGGCTGCTCGGGAATGGTCACGTTGACATGCTCGAGCTTGACGATATTGCCGATATCCTCGGTGGCGCGGTCGTAGCGACGCTCCATGGCGACCTCCGCTCTGAGAGCCCGGATCGGATATCCTGGCCGCCATGGGCCAGGGCGTCAACCACGCCTAACCCGGCCCGGTCATTCGGAAGCCTGGCGGCTTAACTCTGTCCATCCGATGGCGCGCGCCCTATACTTCTGCGATGCAATTTCTCCTGCCGATCCTCGTCGTCGTCGCCATGCTTGCGACGCTCGGGGTCTTGTTCCTGGGCGTCATCTCGATGGCCCGCGGCGGCAACCCGCGGCGGTCGAACAAACTGATGCAGACGCGCGTGCTGCTGCAGGGCTTGGCGTTGCTGGTTTTCGCGCTCTTCATGTTGCTCTACCGGCGCTGAGGCCGAGCACGTGGTCCGGCTGACGCGCATCTACACCCGCGGCGGCGACAGCGGCGAGACCTCGCTTGGCGACGGCAGCCGCGTGCCGAAGCCGTCGCTGCGCGTCGAGGCGATCGGCACGGTCGACGAGGCGAACGCCGCCATCGGCCTCGCCCGGCTTCACACCGAAGCTGCGGCCGATGCCATGCTTGGGCGCATCCAGAACGACCTCTTCGATCTCGGCGCCGATCTTGCCACGCCCGAGAGCGGCGCCAAGGCGGAAGGGGCGCTGCGCATCGTCCCGGCGCAAATCCTCCGGCTCGAACAAGAGATCGACCTGCTCAACGCCGAGTTGTTGCCGCTCGAATCCTTCGTGCTGCCGGGCGGGACCCCGGCGGGAGCGCAGCTCCATCTCGCGCGGACCATCGTGCGCCGAGCCGAGCGCCTCGTCGCCGCGCTCAAAGCCGCCGAGCCGGTCAACGATGAGGCGCTTAAGTATCTGAATCGGCTCTCCGATCATCTCTTCGTGCTGAGCCGGCATGTGAACGACCGGGGCGCCAAGGACGTGCTGTGGCAGCCCGGCGCCTTCCGCTGAGCGCGTGACCAATTCGTGACACGAAGTGCTTGCCTTCGTATTGTGCACGTGCACAATTCCCTGCCGCGCCGCAACATTGCATGATCACCGAAGGCCACTCATGAAAGTGCTCGTCGCCGTCAAACGGGTGATCGACTACAACGTCAAGGTCAGGGTCAAGGCCGACCGCACCGGGGTCGAGACCGCCAACGTCAAGATGTCGATGAACCCCTTCGACGAGATCGCCGTCGAGGAAGCGATTCGGCTGAAGGAAGCGGGCATCGCCTCGGAGATCATCGCGGTCTCCTTGGGGCCTCAGGCGTGTCAAGAGACCATCCGAACCGCCCTCGCCATGGGCGCGGACCGCGGCATTCATGTGCTGACCGATGCCGAGCTGCAGCCGCTCGCCGTGGCCAAGCTGTTGAACGCAATCATCGTCAAGGAGGCGCCGCAACTCGCCATTCTCGGCAAGCAGGCGATCGACGATGACTGCAACCAGACCGGTCAGATGCTCGCCGCATTGCTCTCCTGGCCGCAGGCGACCTTCGCCTCGAAGCTCACGATCGAAGGCGGCAAGGCGCGGGTGACGCGCGAGATCGATGGCGGCCTAGAGACGGTCGAACTCGAGCTTCCGGCCGTGGTCACCACGGATCTCCGGCTCAACGAGCCCCGTTACGCCTCGCTTCCCAATATCATGAAGGCCAAGAAGAAGCCGATCGCGGCGCTGAGTCCCGAGGCGTTGGGCGTCGATGTGACGCCGCGCCTCGTCACTCTCAAGGTCGAGGAGCCGCCGCGCCGGCAGGGTGGCCGGAAGGTCGGCTCGGTCGAAGAGTTGGTCGACAAGCTCATGAATGAAGCGCGAGTGATCTGATGGCCCTCCTGGTCATCGCCGAGCACGACAACCGCGCGCTCAAAGGCGCCACGCTCAACGCCGTCGCCGCTGCGGCAGCGATCGGCGGCGAGATCTACCTCCTCGTCGTCGGCGCGGATTGCCGCGGCGCCGCGGAAGCGGCCGCCAAGGTCGCGGGAGTCGCCAAGGTGCTGCTCGCGGAGGACGCGACCTACGCCCACCTCCTCGCCGAGGATCTGGCGGCTCTGGTGGTGTCCCTCGCCAAGGGTTACAGCCACCTGCTCGCGCCCGCCACGACCTTCGGCAAGAATTTCATGCCGCGCGTCGCAGCCCAGCTCGACGTAGCGCAGATCTCGGAGATCTCGGCCGTGGTGTCGCCCGACACATTCGTGCGTCCGATCTACGCCGGCAATGCGCTGGCGACTGTGCAATCACGCGACCCGATCAAGGTCATCACCGTGCGCGCCACTGCCTTTCCCGCTGCGGCGGCGGCGGGCGGCAGCGCGCCAATCGAGACCATTCCGCCCGCGGGACCGGGCGGACGGACGCGCTTCGTCGGCGCCGAGATCGCAAAGCTCGAGCGCCCGGAACTCACCAGCGCCCGCGTCATCATCTCCGGCGGGCGCGGCATGCAGTCGGGCGAGAACTTCAAGTTGCTGGAGAGCATCGCCGATAAGCTCGGCGCCGCCGTCGGGGCATCGCGCGCCGCGGTCGATGCCGGCTTCGTGCCCAACGACTACCAGGTCGGCCAAACCGGCAAGATCGTCGCCCCCGAGCTCTACATCGCCGTCGGCATCTCCGGCGCCATTCAGCACCTCGCGGGCATGAAGGACTCGAAGGTCATCGTCGCAATAAACAAGGACGAGGAGGCGCCGATCTTCCAGGTCGCCGACTACGGATTGGTCGGCGATCTCTTCCAGATCGTGCCAGCACTCGACGCCGAATTGGCCAAGCGAAAGGCCAAGGGTTGAGCGACGCGGCGTCACGGAGGACAAATCAGCCATGAGCGCGGATGCGACCACAGCGACGAGCAGCGTGAATGCGGTAAAGACCATCGGCGTCGTCGGCGCCGGGCAGATGGGCAGCGGCATTGCCCATGTCGCCGCGCTTGCCGGCTATGAGGTCCGCCTCAACGATATCGACCCCAAGGCGTTGGCGCGCGCGCTCGAGGTGATCGAACGCAACATTGCCCGCCAAGTGACGCGCGGCAAAGTCGCGGAAAGCGCCAAAACGGCGGCGCTGAACCACATCAAGACCGGGACCGGCTTCGAGCTGCTCGGCGATTGCGACGTCGTCGTCGAGGCGGCGACCGAGCGCGAGGAGGTGAAGCGCGAGATTTACAAGAAGCTCATACCGAGCCTCAAACCCACGGCGATCCTTGCCTCCAACACTTCCTCGATCTCGATCACCCGGCTCGCCGCGGTGACCGACCGGCCCGAGCACTTCATCGGCATGCATTTCATGAACCCGGTGCCGGTGATGGCACTGGTCGAGCTCATCCGCGGCATCGCCACCGACGAAGCCACCTTCCAGACGATCCACGATCTCGCGGTGAAGCTCGGCAAGACGCCGGTGGCGGCCGAGGATTTCCCCGCCTTCATCGTCAACCGCATTCTGCTGCCGATGATCAATGAGGCAGTCTATACGCTCTACGAAGGTGTCGGCTCGGTCGAGGCGATCGACACCGCGATGAGGCTCGGCGCCAATCACCCGATGGGGCCGCTGGAGCTCGCCGATTTCATCGGTCTCGACACCTGTCTCGCCGTGATGCACGTACTGTACGAGGGCCTGGCGGATTCCAAGTACCGGCCCTGTCCGCTGCTCGTCAAATACGTCGAGGCGGGGTGGCTCGGGCGCAAAGCCAACCGCGGTTTCTATGACTACCGCGGCGAAAAGCCGGTACCGACTCGTTAACCGCCGCCAAACCCGCGATTTGCATTGTCATATTTGACGTGGCAGGATGGCCGGGCCGTTGGCTGCGGTGAAACGAGGATTATTGGTTGTCAGTCGCTCTTGAAAGCTGTCCGGCGCTGGTGCTCAACGCGGATTTCCGCCCGTTGAGCTATTTCCCCTTGTCGATCTGGCCCTGGCAGGAGACGGTCAAGGCGGTCTGCCTCGACCGTGTCAACATCATCTCGCATTACGACCAGGTCGTGCGCAGCCCGTCCTTCGAGATGCGGCTGCCGAGCGTCATTTCGCTCAAAGAATACATCGCCATGGCGCGGCGCCCGGCGTTCACCCGTTTCAACGTGTTCCTGCGCGACCGCTTCACTTGCCAGTATTGCGGCGATGCGTCGCCGTCGCATGACCTCACCTTCGATCATGTGGTGCCGCGTTCGCGCGGCGGCCGCACCATTTGGGCGAACGTCGTCACGGCCTGCTCGACCTGCAATTTGCGCAAGGGCAACCGGCTTCCCGCCGAGAGCGGGCTCTTTCCCCGGCGGCTGCCGTGCCAGCCAACGACCCACCTGCTGCGCGAGAACGGTCGCGCCTTCCCGCCCAATTACCTGCATCACAGCTGGCGCGACTTCCTGTATTGGGACACCGAACTCGAGACGAGTTGAGTTCGACCCTTCCTGCTCCGGGCGGCGCCCGCCGCAGTCGCGCCGTATTGACGCTGTCCCCGCCCGCGCATTAGGAAGCGAGGCAATGAGCCTGCTGCGCCATCTGCGTCAATGCAACGAGTACCGGGCCGAGCGCTTTCTTCCGCTGCTGCATGACGGCGTGCGCCTGGGCCTGGTGCGGCGCGACAATGCAGAGACGCTGCGGCGCTTCCCCGGAGTCTTCGAGGTCACCGTGGACGACGTCCGGATCGTCGCGGGCGGCGGCTTTGCCGATGTCAGCGATGCCGTCGACGGCGTGGTCGAGCGCCTCGTTGCCGATGGCCTCTTGCCGAAATGGCGCAACGAGTTCTTCCCGGTGGCGCCGCGCTGGGGCACGCGGCCGCATTTCAAGCTCGACCGCGGCGCGGTGCCGTTCTTCGGCGCGCGCGCCTACGGCGTGCATCTGAATGGCTGGCGCGGCGACGGCGGGAAGCTCCGACTTTGGATCGGCCGGCGTGCCCCGGACAAGAAGGTGGCGCCGGACAAGCTCGACAATCTGGTGGCGGGCGGCATCAGCCACGAGCACGGTCTCGCCGCCACGCTCGTCAAGGAGGCGCAGGAGGAGGCATCGATCCCGCGCGACCTCATCGCCTGCGCCAAGCCGGCGGGCGCGGTCTCCTATCGCATGGAGACGCAGCACGGCGTGCGCGACGACGTGCTGTTCGTCTATGACCTCGAAACCCCCGGAGAATTCGTGCCACGCAATACCGACGGCGAGATCGTCAGCTTCGCCTTGATGGACGCCGCCGCGGTCGTCGAGCGGGTGCGCAAGAGCGACGATTTCAAATTCAACGTCAATCTCGTCATCATCGACTTCGCGCTCCGCCACGGCGTGGTGACGCCCGACGATCCCGAATATCTCGATCTTGTCACCGGGCTGCGGCGACCGCTCGACTGAGGGCCCCGTGCGGCTCTATTTCGCTTACGGCTCGAACATGGTGACGCGGCAGATGGCGAAGCGCTGCCCTCGCGCGCGGCTCCTCGGAACCGCCGTTCTGCCGGACCACCGCTTCGCCATCGCCGGCAGCGGCTTTGCCACCATTGTGCCTAGGCCGAGAGCGCGCGTGTGGGGCGTGGTGTGGCGGCTGGCGCCCGGCGACGAGGCCGCGCTCGACCGTTACGAGGATGTCGCGGGTGGCGTCTACCGGCGGCAGCATCGGCCGGTGCGCCTCGACGGCCGGCCGCAATCCGCCCTCATTTACGTCGCCGCCGCCCGCCCGTCAGGACGCGCGCGGCTGGCCTATCTCGCCGCGATCCTCGCCGCGGCCGAGGCATTTGCGTTTCCCGAGGATTACCGCCGGGAGCTAGAGGCGCTCCTCGCTCACGCCGGCTGATCCGGCAGTCCCGCCAGTGCCCGGACCGCGGCAGGAGTGCGGCCCGCTTCCCTGAGCGCGCGCAGGGTGAGCGCCCGATCGCGCTTGGCATAGCGCCGTCCTTCCGCGTCGGTCAGAAGGGCATGATGGCGATAGCGCGGCGTCGGCAGCGCCAGCAGCGCCTGGAGCAGCCGGTGCACATGCGTCGATGGAAAGAGATCGATGCCGCGGATCACCAGGGTGATGCCTTGCACCGCATCATCGACGGTGACCGCGAGGTGATAGCTCGTCGGCGCATCTTTGCGCGCCAGCACGACGTCGCCGAAGGCCAGCGGATCGGCGGCGACGGGGCCGGCAAGCTCGTCCTCCCAGGCCAGCGGTCCGGTGAGCGACAGCGCCTTGGCGACATCGAGCCGCAGCGCAAAAGGCTGGCCGGCGGTGGTCCGCCGCATCCGCTCGGTCGCGTCGAGCCCGCGGCAGGTGCCGGGATAGAGCGGCCCCTCCGGCCCATGCGGCGCCGCATCGGCACCGGCGATTTCCGCCTTGATCGCGGCGCGCGTGCAGAAGCAGGGATAGACCAGGCCCTGCGCCGCCAGCCGGTCGAGCGCCGCGCGATAGTCGGCGATATGCTCGGATTGGCGCCGCACCGGCCCGTCCCAGTCGAGTCCGAGCCAGGCAAGGTCCTCGCAGATCGCGGCGACGAACTCCTCGCGGCAGCGCGTGCGGTCGATATCCTCGATTCGCAGCAGAAAGCGTCCGCCGTTCTGCCGCGCCCGGCGCCAGCCCATGAGCGCCGAATGCGCATGCCCCAAATGCAGAAGCCCCGTCGGACTCGGAGCGAATCGGGTGACGAGCGGCTCGGACATCGGCGCGCGAGCTTAGCAAGGCGCCGCGGCGCGTGACATGAGCGCTCGCTTCTTCTATCGAAGGCGCAAAGGAGAAGCCGATGCCTTCAATCCTGCCGAATCTCGAAGGGCCCGTCCGCAAGCCCGCCAGCGGCGGTCCGGCGCTGAGCCTCGTCGTGTTCCTGCACGGCTTCGGCGCCGATGGCGACGACCTCATCGGCCTCGCGCCCTATTGGGCGCCGCTTCTGCCCGACACCGAGTTTCTGTCGCCGCATGCGCCTTATCCCTGCGAGATGGCGCCGTTTGGACGCCAATGGTTCAGCCTGCAAAGCCACGCGCCCGAGAGCATGCTCGCCGGCGCGCGCGCGACGGCACCCCTCATCGATGCCTTCCTCGATGACACCCTGGTTGCGCGCAATCTCGATGAGTCGCGCCTTGCGCTGGTCGGATTCTCGCAGGGAACCATGATGTCGCTGTATGTCGGCTTGCGGCGCGCCAAGCCGTTGGCGGCGATCATCGGCTATTCGGGCGCGCTGCTCGGCGCCGAGACGCTCGCCGGCGAGATCCGCTCGCGACCTCCGGTGCTGCTGGTGCATGGCGACGCCGATCCGATCGTCCCGGTGAGCGCGCTGCCGCATGCCGTCCGGGCACTCGAGGCCGCCGGCGTCGAGGTCGAAGAGCTGCTGCGGCCCGGGCTCGCCCACGGTATCGATCAGGCCGGGCTCGAGCGCGGCGGCCTCTTCCTCAGGAACGCCCTGGCGCGAAGCCCCTGAGCAGCGCCAGCGTGTCCGGCGCGTCCCAATCGGCAGCGCCCTCGAGGCGACCGAGCATACGGCCGTCGGGGCCGATGAGAATGCTGGTGGGCAAGCCGCGGACGTCGAAGACCTCGCTCGCGTCGGCCTTGGGGTCGAGATAGACGGCGAGGCGATGGAGCCCATGCCGGGCGATGAATTCGCGCACCACGCGCGCGCCTTGGCGATCCTCGGAAATGGCGAGAATGGCGAGATCGGGGAGCTTGGCTTGCAGCCGCGCGAGCGAGGGCATCTCCTCGACGCAAGGCCCGCACCAGGTCGCCCATAGATTGACGAGCACCAGGCGGCCGCGAAAATCGGCGAGTTTCACGGGCTCGCCCTGCAAGGTCGTGACGGAAAGCTCGGGCGCTGGCCGCGGCGTCGGCAGCCGGCTAAACTGGCCGACGGTTTCGCGCAAGGACGACTCGCCGCGCGCGAGGAGCGTCCGCTCCGGACCGGGCGTGGAGCGCCACGTCTCGTAGACCAGCACGGCCAGCGCCGAGAGGCAGAGGACGAAGAGCACAGTGACCGCGCGCAAGAGCCATTTCATCGCCGCCGCCGACCTCCGGCGTCGCCGCGCGCCATGAGCGGCAAACGGCCGGCGGCGAAGCCGGCGGCGGCCAACGCCGCCTGGGGCGGGCGCTTCGCCGGCGGCCCTGCCGAAATCATGCAGCGCATCAACGTCTCGATCGATTTCGACAAACGCCTCTATGCCCAGGACATTGCCGGCTCGCAGGCGCATTGCGCCATGCTGGTCGAGCGGCGGATCCTGTCGCCTGAAGATGGTGCGGCCATCGCCCGCGGTCTAGAGAAAATCCGCGGCGAGATCGAAGCCGGCACCTTTCCCTTCCGCGCTGAGCACGAGGACATTCACCTCAATATCGAGGCGCGGCTCCAGGAACTCATCGGCCCGGCCGCGGGCCGGCTCCATACCGCGCGCTCGCGCAACGACCAGGTCGCGACCGACTTCAAGCTATGGGTCCGCGATGCCATCGACCGGCTCGATGGGCTGATGGCCGCGCTGCAGGCGGCTCTCATCGACCAGGCCGAGACGCACGCCAAGACGATCATGCCCGGCTTCACCCACCTGCAGGTGGCGCAGCCCGTGACCTTCGGCCATCACCTCTTGGCCTATGTCGAGATGCTCGGGCGCGACCGCGGGCGGCTCGGCGATGCGCGCCGCCGCCTCAACGAATGTCCGTTGGGCGCGGGCGCGCTCGCCGGCACGTCCTTCCCGATCGACCGCGACGGGACTGCCGCCGCTCTAGGCTTCGATCGGCCGGCCGCAAATTCGCTCGACGCCGTCTCCGACCGCGACTTCGCCCTCGAGTTCCTCGCCGCCGCCGCGATCGCCGGGAGCCATCTGTCGCGCTTCGGCGAGGAACTGGTGATTTGGACGAGCGAGCCCTATCGCTTCATTCGCCTCAGCGACGCCTTCACCACCGGCAGTTCGATGATGCCGCAGAAGCGCAACCCCGATGCGGCCGAGCTCGTGCGCGCCAAGGCGGGAAGGCTCATCGGCGCGCTCGCCGCGCTTCTGGCGGTGATGAAGGGCCTGCCGCTTGCCTATGCCAAGGACTTGCAGGAAGACAAGCTCCCTGTGTTCGAGGCCGCCGACACGCTCGAGCTTTGTCTCGCCGCAACCACGGGAATGGTGCGTGATCTCACGGTCGACGCCGAGGCGATGCGCCGGGTTGCTGCGAGCGGCTATAGCACCGCCACGGATCTCGCCGACTGGCTTGCGCGCGCGCTCGGCTTGCCGTTCCGGGACGCGCACCGCGTCACCGGCGCCATCGTCAAACGCGCGGAGGCGCTCGGCTGCACCCTCGCCGATCTGCCGCTCGCGGAAATGCAGCGCATCGAGCCGCGCATCACGGCCGGCGTCTTCGAGGTGCTGACGGTCGAGAAATCGGTGGCGAGCCGCACCAGCTTCGGCGGCACCGCCGCCGCCAATGTCGCGCGCGCCGTCGCTGCGGCACGCAAGCGCTTTCTCGCTAAGGAGTCATGATGACGGGGATGATTCAGCGCGGCATTGCGCCCGCCCTTGCGCTGTTGCTCGTTGCGCTCGCGTTGGCGCTGCCGCTCGCGGCATGCGGCAAGAAGGCGCAGCCCGAGCCGCCGCCCGGCGTGTCCGATACTTTCCCGCGCACCTATCCGAGCCAGTGAGACCCCGCGTGGCCGACGATCTTCCGGGGGCGCCCGATTTCGCCTATCGCGGCGGGACCCTTCATGCCGAGGAATTGCCGCTCGCCGGCATCGCCGAGGCGGTGGGAACGCCGTTCTATTGCTATTCCTCCGCCGGGCTTGAACGGCAGTACCGACGCTTCGTCGCCGCCTTCGCCGCTAGCGAGGCGCTGGTGTGCTATTCGGTCAAGGCCAATTCCAACCTCGCGGTTATCGCGACGCTGGCCCGCCTCGGTGCCGGCGCCGATGTTCTCTCGGAAGGCGAATTCCGCCGCGCGCTCGCGGCGGGCGTGCCGGGCGAGCGCATCATCTTCTCGGGCGTCGGCAAGACGGCGGCCGAGATCGCCTTTGCCCTTGCCCACGACGTCCACCAGATCAATATCGAGTCGTTTCCCGAGCTCGAGGCAGTGAGCCAGGTCGCGAGCGCCATGGGCAAGAGCGCGCCCATCGGCATTCGCGTCAATCCGGATGTCGATGCCCGCACCCACGCCAAGATCAGCACGGGGTTGAAGGAGAACAAGTTCGGTATCGACCTCGCTCATGCCGGCGATGCCTACCGCCGGGCGCGGGAGCTGCCGGGACTGCGCCCGCTGGCGATCGCCGTCCATATCGGCTCGCAGCTCATGGAACTCGCGCCGTACGAAGCCGCCTTCGCCCGCGTGGTTGAGCTGTACCGCGCGCTCGCGCCCGAAGGGTCGGCGCCGTCCCGGCTCGATCTCGGCGGCGGCCTCGGCATCCGCTACCGTGACGAGCGTCCGGTGGCCATCGAAGATTATGCGGCGCTGGTCAAGCGACTCACCCATGGGCTCGGCGCCAGCCTCGCCTTCGAACCCGGCCGCTTCATCGTCGGCAATGCCGGCGTGCTGGTCGCGCGCGTGGTCTATGTCAAGGAAGGGATGGCGCGCCGCTTCGTCATTCTCGACGCGGCGATGAACGATTTGATCCGGCCGGCGCTCTACGATGCCTGGCACGAGATCGTGCCGATTACGGCGCCGGCGCCGAACGCCGCGCGCATGCCGGTGGATGTCGTGGGACCGGTCTGCGAGACCGCCGATACCTTTGCGGTGGCGCGGCCGCTGCCGCCGCTCTTTGCCGGTGATCGGGTGGCGCTGCTTTCCGCAGGAGCCTATGGCGCGGCGATGCGATCGGAGTACAATACGCGGCTGGCGGTGCCGGAAGTCTTAGTGCGGGGGTCGGAATTCGCCGTCATTCGGCCGCGGCCGAGCTATGAGGCCGTCCTGGCGCAGGACAGGATGCCGAGTTGGCTCGCCGCGGGTTAAGGTTAATGTGGCGACGATGCACGATGCCGAGACCCGACCCGCCCGCCCGCCGGCTTCCCCGGAAGGATTGACGCGACGACTGCGGTTGGCCCATGCAGCGCTGCTGTGGGAGCGCGGCTGGCCGGCGCTGTGGCCCGTGCTCGGCGTGGTCGGTCTCTTTCTCGCCTTGGCGTTGTTCGATCTGCCCGCCCGTCTCCCCGGTCTTGGCCATGCCGCGCTGCTGTTGATCTTCGCTGCGGCCCTGGGTGTCGCGCTGTTGCGCGCGCGCCCCCAAATTCGCCTGCCCGACCGCGAAGCGGCGCGGCGCCGGATCGAGACCGCGAGCGGTCTCGAGCACCGTCCGCTCGCCGCGCTCAATGACCGACTCGCCGGCGGCGCCGGCGATCCCGAGACCGTGGCGCTGTGGCAGGCGCATCGCGCGCGCATGGCGGCAGCGGCGCAACGGCTGCGCATCGGAGCGCCGGCAGCCGGGCTCCTGCGGCGCGACCCTTATGCGCTGCGCACCGTTCTCGCGCTGGCGCTGCTCGTCGGCGCGGTCGATGCCGGCCGTGATTGGTCCGATCGCATACTGCGCTCGTTGACGCCGAGCATCGGCCCGATCGGTGCCGTCGCGTCCGTCGGGCTCGATGTCTGGGTGACACCGCCCGATTACACCGGCCTGCCGCCGCAATTCCTGCCGGCAGCCACGCCGACGGAGCCGATCGCCGTCCCGGTCGGCAGCGGCCTGCTCGCGCAGGTGCATGGCGGCAACGGCATCCCGCGATTGGTGCTCGACGAGCACGCCGCGGATTTCAGCCGCATCGACGAGAGCAACTTCAAAGGCGGCGCCGTCATCAAGACCGGCCGCCATCTATCGGTCGTCCAGGATGGCCGCACGCTCGGCGCCTGGCCCATCACGGTGGTGCCGGACCTGCCGCCGACCATCGCCTTTGCCAAGCCGCCGCAGCACACCGCACAAGGCGCGCTGAAGCTCGAATATCGCGCTGCGGACGATTACGGCGTCGAAGCGGTGAAGGCGATCGTCCGCCGCAAGGGCGACCCCTCCGGCGAACCGCTGACCTTCGACTTGCCGCTCCCGGGTCAGCACCTCAAAGAGGCGAGCGCGGCGAGCTACCACGATCTCACGCCGCATCCCTGGGCCGGTTTGCCGGTCGAGATCACGCTGCAGGCGGCCGATGCGCTCGGCCAGACCGGCAAGAGCGAGACGATCGAGACCGTTCTGCCCGAGCGGGTTTTCCACCATCCCGTCGCGCGCGCCATCATCGAGGCGCGGAAGGACCTGACGCTTCATCCCAAGGATCGGCAGCCGGTGGCGGAGACGCTGTCGGATCTGTCGCTTCGGCCGGGTCTCTTCGGCGATGACGTCGTCGCCTTCCTGGCGCTGCGCACGGCGCAGGCGCGCCTCCTCATGAGCCGCGAAGACGCGACCGTGCCGACGGTGCAGCAGTTGTTGTGGCAGACGGCGCTGCGCATCGAAGAAGGCCGCGTGCCGCTCGGCCAGCAGGATTTGCGGCAGGCGATGCAGGCGCTGCAGGACGCGCTCGCCCGCAATGCGCCCGAGGCGGAGATCGAGCGCCTGATGCGCCAGCTGCAAGCTGCAATGGACCGCTACCTCCAAGCGCTCGCCCAGAACATGCAGCGCCAGGGCATGCAGAATATGCAGCCTGTCGATCCCTCGCGCATGCTGACGCGGCAGGATCTGCAGAACATGCTCGACCGGATGCGCGATCTTTCGCGCACCGGCGCGCGCGACCAGGCGCGCGACCTGCTGTCGCAACTGCAACAGATGCTCGAGAACCTGCGCATGGCGCGGCCGATGCAGATGCAGAACGGCCAAAGCCAGTCGATGCAGGCGATGCAGCAGATGTTGCGCATGCAGCAACAGCTGCTCGACCGCAGCTTCAACCGCTCGCGTCAGCCGGGCGGCAACAATGGGGACGATGAAGGTGATGCGGCGCAACAGGACGCCCTGCGCCGCATGCTTGGCGAGATGACGCAGCGCATGGGCGAGCAGGGCGGCGAAATTCCAGCCCCTCTCGCCCGTGCCGACCGCGCCATGCGGGACGCCACCGGGGCGCTGAAGCGCGGCCAGCCAGGCCAGGCGGTCGGGCCGCAGACCGAGGCGCTTGACGCTCTGCAGCAGGCCGCGCGCGCCATGGCCAATCAGATGCTCGGCCGCAACGGCATGATGCCGAGCGACGGCGATCCCGGCGACCGCGAGGGCCTCAATCAGGCGGAACGCGACCCGTTTGGCCGCTTGACCAACGAGGAAAATGGCAATGGCGGCCTCGATGACGGCGGCGAGATGCGGATGGGAAAATCGCAAAGCGATTACGCTCTCGAAAAGGCCAAGCAGATCCTCGACGAACTCCGCACGCGCGCCGGCGAGCGCAGCCGGCCGGAAATCGAGCGCGACTACATCGATCGGTTGCTGCGGCAGTTCTAGACCGGCAACGCGAGATTGCCACGGAAGGAGCCGATCGCCGCGCCAACCCCCGATTCCGGCGATCAGCCTCCGGCAACGATGGTGACGGCCACCTCGGTCGCCGCCGCCGGCGGATCTTCGACGACGGCATGGAAGGGCACCTGCGCCCCCGGCGGCAGACGTTCTTCCTTCACCGAAAAGACGCGTGACTGCAGCACACGCTGATTGCCGTCGCGCAGGATCAGCTTGAGCTTGGGCACCGGACGCGCGATCGACGAGCGGTTGACGAGGACACCGTCCACGACAAGTTCGGGAATGCCGTTTTCGCTGGCGCGGGCGGTGTTCTCGATGCTGAGATCAAGGCCATCGCCGGGTGCCGCGGTCGGCAAGCCGACGAGCGCGTAGAGGCGGCCGGCGGCCGGCCACAAATTCAATATCGAATCGCGGGCCCAGACCGCCCCGACGCCTAATCCGACGACCAGGACGAGAGCCGCCAAGAGCCAGCTGACGACAGGCTCTTCGCGGCGCGGCGGCTGGCGCAGTGCCGGAAGTTGGATCCGCTCGGGCGGGCGGGGCACTGCCGCCGGCACGGGCGGCAGCAGATCGACGGCGGGCGCGTCCGCCGGCGGCTCCTGGTGCCAGACATGGTGGCAGCGCGCGCATCGGACCATACGTCCCGATACGCCCAATGCGTGCGCGGCAACCAGATAACGAGTCGAGCAAGCAGAACAGGTGACGATCATCGCGCGGCCGGCGGTCGACGCCGGTGCTTATAGGGCGGTGCCTGCGGCAAGGCAAGCGAGCGACGCCGGTCCGGCTGGACGCCGGCCGTCGCATCGTGCATGTTCGAGCCATACGCATTACCACGATGCGAGCTGACGCGAGAGAATGGTCGTCCGCTTCGACAATGTCGGCTTGCGATACGGCTCGGGGCCGGAGGTGCTGCGCGACATCACTCTGCGGCTCGAGCCGGGCTCGTTCCATTTCCTGACGGGCCACAGCGGCGCCGGCAAGACCTCGCTACTGCGGCTTTTGTACCTCGCCGAGCGTCCCTCGCGCGGGCTCGTATCGCTGTTCGGCGTCGAGATCGGCCAGCTGTCGCGCGACGCGCTGACGCCGCTGCGGCGGAAGATCGGCGTCGTCTTCCAGGATTTCCGGCTCATCGAGCATCTCTCGGCCTTCGACAACGTCGCGCTCCCCTTGCGCGTCGCCGGCGAGGCCGAAAGCCGGGTCCGCGCCCATGTCGGCGAGCTGCTCGACTGGGTCGGTCTCGCCGATCACATGAACGCGCGGCCTCCGACGCTGTCAGGCGGACAACAGCAGCGCGTCGCCATTGCGCGCGCCGTCATCGCGCGCCCGAGCCTGCTCCTCGCCGACGAGCCGACCGGCAATGTCGACGACGTCATGGCCGAACGCCTGCTGCGCCTGTTCGAGGAATTGAACAAACTGGGCACGACGCTGGTGCTCGCAACGCATAACGAGGCGCTGGCTGCGCGGCTGCGCCATCCGCGGCTCCATCTCGACAGCGGCGAGCTCAGACTCGAACGACCGGCACTGCGGAGAGCGCCGTGAGACGCCGCCGGGACATCCCGCTCGATCGCGACGGATCGGCGCGGTTTCTGCCTTGGCTCATCGCGCTCATGGTCTATCTCGCTTCGCTCGCGACAAGCGGCGCCCTGGTGTTGGACGGTGCGCTGGCGCGTTGGGACAACGGGCTTTCCGGCACGCTTACCGTCGCGATTCCGGCGACGACAGCCGACGACGGCGTTGCTGCGGCACTCGCCGTGCTCAAGGCGACGCCGGGAGTGACCGCAGCGGCGGCGCTCGACCGTAACGCGACCGCGAAGCTCGTCGAGCCTTGGCTCGGTTCGGGGGTATCCGCTGAGGAGCTGCCCCTGCCTCGCCTCATCGACGTGCGTACCGATGTCGGGAGCACGATCGATTTTGCCGCGTTGCGAGCGCGGCTTGCCGCGACTGCGTCCGGCGCCGTGCTCGACGACCACCGGCTATGGCTCGGTCGGCTGCGGGGATTGGTCCTGTCGGTCGAGGCGACGGCGCTCGCGATCGTCAGCTTGATCGGCGCCGCAGCGGTGCTGACCGTGGTGTTCACGACGCACGCCGGCCTTGCGGTGCACCGCGATGTCATCGAGCTCCTGCATATCATGGGTGCGCGGGACCGCTATATCGCCGCGCAGTTCCAGCGCGAAGCGTTGCGCCTCGGCCTTACCGGCGGACTGCTCGGGCTGGCGCTCGCAGTTATGACGCTGCTCGGCCTCGGTCATGCGGCCGAGGCGCCGCGGGCACTGGCGCAAGGGCTGGCGCTGCTGCCGGCGCTGCAGCTCGAGCCATGGCATTGGGCAGCGCTCGCCGCGGTGCCGATTGCGGCGGCGATCATCGCCATGCTGACGGCACGGTTCACGGTGCTGGGGGCCCTCGCACGCCTGCCATGAGGAACGCTCGCGCTTCGCCCGCTCGCCTAGCAGCGGCTGCCGCGGGACTTGCGGCGGCGTTGGCGGTGGCTTGGCTCGGCGGCCTGGTCTGGTTCGCCCAAGCGATCCCGCGGGGCGTGGCCGATCCCGAGCGCGAGACCGATGCGATCGTCGTTCTCACCGGGGGCAGCCTGCGCATCCAGAGCGGCCTCGCCCTTCTGGCCGCCGGCAAGGCCGGCAAGCTCTTCATCTCCGGCGTCTACCAGGGCGTCGACGTCAGCGAGCTGCTGCGCGTTTCGCGGCAATCGCCGGACCGCGTCGCCTGCTGCGTCATGCTGGGCCACACCGCCGACAACACGCTCGGCAATGCGGTAGAGACCGCGGAGTGGATGCGCGATGAGGGTTTTCACTCGCTGCGGCTGGTCACGGCTTCCTATCACATGCCGCGCAGCCTGCTCGAATTCTCGCGCGCCATGCCCGATGTGGTCATCATCGCCAATCCGGTTTTCCCCGAAGGCGTCAAAACGCGCTGGTGGGCCTGGCCGGGAACGTTGAACCTGATCGTCAGCGAATACGACAAGTATCTGCTGGCGCTGGTGCGGCCGGTGTTCCTCGGCGGGGTCGCGACGGCGAGGACGGCGCGGTGATCGCGCTGCGCTCGCTGCTGTTCAACATCGCCTTTTATCTCTGGACTGCCATGCTGGGGATCGTGGGACTGCCGCTGCTGCTCGGGCCGCGGCTGTGGATGATGCGCTTCGGCACCTTCTGGTCGGCCGGCACGCTCGCGCTGCTCGGCTGGTGCGTCGGGCTCCGGCACGAGCTGCGCGGCCGCGAGCATTTGCCGCCGGGGCCGGCCATCATCGCCATGAAGCATCAATCGGCTTGGGAGACCTTTGCCGTGCCGGTGATGTTTCGCGACCCCGCCATGGTCATCAAGCGCGAGCTCGGCTTCATCCCGTTCTACGGCTGGTTCGCCCTCAAGGCCGGCATGATCGCGATCGACCGCGCCGGCGGGGCGGCGGCATTGAAGCGCATGATGGCGGCGGCGATCGAAGCGCGCGACCAGGGCCGCCCGATCGTCATCTTTCCCGAAGGCACTCGCACCGCCGTGGGATCCCGCGTCCCCTACCAGCCGGGCGTCATCGCGCTCTACCGGCATCTCGGCCTGCCGCTGGTGCCGGTCGCGGTCAATTCCGGCCTGTTCTGGGGCCGCCGCCGCTTCATCCGGCGGCCAGGGCGCATCATCGTCGAGATTCTGCCGCCGATCCCGCCAGGCCGCGACCGGCGGGCGGTCCTGACGTTGCTCGAAGAGTGCATCGAGGCGGCGACGGCGCAACTGGTGGCTGAGGATAAAGCTGTGGACAGCTGCTCCCGTGAAAGCCGGGCATCAAATCGTTAACCATCATGGTGCCAAGGTCTTGCGAGGAAATCCTCAGGTGAGGCAGCGGTGGAAACAAAGCTAGAACATTTTTACTTGACCGCGTGCCGCCGAATGCTAATCTTTTTGGTTGGTCAGGGATTTACCCCGCTGTTGCCGCGCGCCTCGTTGTTTGCACGTGGGCTCTCACCGGCAAGGAACCGCCGTCATGGCTAGCGTCGCCTCGATCTCGCAACAAATCTGGGACATGAAATACCGGCTCAAGGGGCCGGACGGCGCGGCTGTGGACAAGACCATCGAGGACAGCTGGCGGCGGGTTGCAAGGGCAGTGGCGCAGCCTGAGCGCGATACCGCCCCTTGGTCGGAGCGGTTCTATCAGGCGCTCGAGGCCTTCAAGTTCCTGCCGGCGGGCCGGGTCATGGCCGGCGCCGGCAGCGGCCGGAACGTCACCCTCTTCAATTGCTTCGTCATGGGGACGATCCCCGACGACATGTCCGGCATCTTCGCGCAGCTGCGCGAGGCGGCGCTGACCATGCAGCAGGGCGGCGGCATCGGCTACGACTTCTCGACGCTCCGGCCCAAGGGCGCGCCGGTCAAGGGCGTCGGCGCCGACGCCTCGGGGCCGCTTTCGTTCATGGATGTGTGGGACGCGATGTGCCGCACCATCATGAGCGCCGGCTATCGCCGCGGCGCGATGATGGCGACCCTGCGCTGCGACCATCCGGATATCGAGGCCTTCATCGAGGCGAAGAGCCGGCCGGGCCGGCTGCAAATGTTCAATCTGTCGGTGCTGGTCACGGACGCCTTCATGCAGGCGATCAAGGAGGGCGCGCCCTGGGAGCTCACCTTCGGCGGGACCACCTTTAAGGTCGTGCCGGCGCGCGAGCTGTGGGACAGGATCATCCGGGCGACCTATGCCTATGCCGAGCCCGGCGTGATCTTCATCGACCGCATCAACCGGCGCAACAACCTCTATTACTGCGAGACGATCAGCGCGACCAACCCGTGCGGCGAGCAACCGCTGCCGCCCTATGGCGCCTGCCTCCTGGGCTCGGTCAACCTGCCGGTGCTGGTGCGCGAGCCGTTCACGCGCGCAGCGCATCTCGACCTCGACGAGCTCGGGCGGCTGGTGCCGGTGGCCGTCCGCATGCTGGACAACGTCATCGACATCTCGCGCTTCCCGCTCGACGAGCAGAAGCACGAGGCGCAAGCGAAGCGGCGCATCGGCCTCGGCGTCACCGGGCTTGCCGATGCCCTCATCCTCTGCGGCGTGCGCTACGGCTCGGCCGAGGCGGTTGCCTTGACCGAGAGCTGGATGAAGGCGATCCAGCATGCCGCCTACCTCGCCTCGACTGAACTCGCCGCCGAGAAGGGCGCCTTTCCGCTCTTCGATGCCGAGAAGTATCTGGCCGGCGAGACCGTGGCGGCGCTCGCTCCCGAGCTGCGCGCAGCGATCGCGAAGAACGGCATCCGCAATTCGCTCATCACTTCGGTCGCGCCGACCGGCACGATCTCGCTCCTCGCCGACAACGTCTCTTCCGGGATCGAGCCGGTGTTCAGCTTCAGTTACAGCCGCAACGTGCTGATGCCCGACGGCAGCCGGCGCGAAGAGGAGGTCAGCGACTACGCCTATCGCCTGTTCCGGCGCATGAAGGGCGATGGCGCGCCGCTGCCCGAGTGCTTCGTCGACGCGCAGTCGCTGGCGCCGGCCGATCACCTGGTGATGCAGGCGGTAGTGCAGAAATACGTCGACAGCTCGATCTCCAAGACGATCAACGTTCCCGCAGATTTCGCCTTCGAGCAGTTCAAGGACGTCTATCTCCGGGCCTACGAATTGGGCTGCAAGGGCTGCACCACCTATCGGCCGAACGAGGTGACGGGCGCGGTGCTCGAGGTCAAGAAGGAGGCGAAGCCGGCAACGCAGCAGCCCGAGCTGCCGCTGCCCGCGCCGCGGCCGCGCGCCGCCGACATCTACGAGGCGGGCGGCGTCGTCTATATGACGCAGCCCTTGGACCGGCCGGAGGCGCTGCCCGGCCGGACCTACAAGATCCGCTGGCCCGACGGCGAGCACGCGATCTACATCACCATCAACGACATCGTCCAGGACGGCCGCCGCCGCCCCTTCGAGATCTTCATCAACTCGAAGAACATGGAGCATTACGCCTGGACCGTCGGTCTGACGCGCATGATCAGCGCGGTCTTCCGCCGCGGCGGCGATGTGTCCTTCGTCGTCGACGAGATGAAGGCGGTATTCGATCCGCGCGGCGGCGCGTGGATGGAGGGCCGCTACGTGCCCTCGCTCCTGGCTGCCATCGGCGACGTCATCGAGCGCCACATGATCGACATCGGCTTCCTCCCCGCCCGGCGGGATGCGACGCCCGAACTCAGGGGGCGCCAGGTGGTGAACCTGCCCGAGATCGGCCGCCGCCTTACCCAGTGCCCCAAATGCGGCCAGGCCGCGCTCATCCGCATCGAGAACTGCGATCAGTGCACGAATTGCGACTATTCGAAGTGCGGCTGAGGCGCGGAATTGGTTCGACGTTTCGACCGGCATCGACCGGCGCCAGCGATCTCTCTATATAAGCCGCATGCGCCGTATCCTATTGCCGCTTGTCGCGCTCCTACTGGCTGTGCTCGCCTATAGCGGCTATTGGTTCTATTTCGCGCATCGCCTTGGTAACCAAATCGCGCCTTGGGCCGAGGCGCGGCGGGCCGAGGGTTATGATTTGCGCTGGCAGGCGGCGACGGTCGAGGGCTATCCGCTGGCGTTCCGTCTGCGCTTCGCCGGCGCCACGCTCGCGGCGCGCCGGCCCTACTCTTACACGCTGAGCGCTGCGGAATTCCGCCTTGCTGCGACGCCCTGGGATTTTTCCCGCTGGCGCTTCACGGCGCCCCGAGGTGCCCGCCTCGAGATGCCCGGCACCGCCATGGCGTTCGAGGCGGCCACTTTCGATGGCGCCGTCTCAAGCGAGAGCCCGGGCCAGACCGTCGTCACGCTGCGCGCGCATGCCCTCGCCGGGGAGGGGCTGGCTCAGGGGCTCGCAATCGAGACTGCGGCGGCGCAGATTGCTCTGCCGTTGCGGGCTCCCGCGAGCCATCTCGACACCATGCTCTCGCTCGCCGTCAATTTCGACACGGTGACATTGCCCGTTGCCGTGCCGAGCTTCGGCCCCACCATCGACATCCTGTCGCTGACCGCGCAGCTCAAGGGATCGCTGCCGCCGGGGCCGCTCGCCGCGGCGCTCGCCGCCTGGCGCGACGGCGGCGGCACGCTCGAGATCGAGAGCGCGCGGCTCGTTTGGGGAAAAATGAGCGCCAGCCTCAGCGGCACGCTCGCGCTCGACGAGGCCCTGCAGCCGATGGGCGCGATGAGCGCGACGATGACGAGCCCGGAGCTGGTGATCGATGCGGCGGTGGCCTCAGGCAATCTTAGGGATCGTTTCGCGGGTCTGGCGAAGGCGGCACTCGGCATCATGGCGAAGCCCGGCGCCGACGGGCGGCAAGCGGTCAGCCTGCCCGTCACGGTGCAGAGCGACCAGCTTTTCCTCGGCCCCGCACCCGTCGTGCGGCTGCCCCATATCGTCTGGGAGTGAGCCGGCGCCTAAGCCTGCTTCGCCTCGATGATCGAGCGGCGGATGGCGCGGGTACGGATGAAGAGATCCTCGAGCTTGTCGCCCTCGCCCCAGCGGATCGAGCGCTGCAAGGCGGTCAGATCCTCGGTGAAGCGCTGGAGCATCTCGAGCACCGCCTCGCGGTTGTTGAGGAAGACGTCGCGCCACATCACCGGATCGGAGGCGGCGATGCGGGTGAAATCGCGGAAGCCGCCAGCCGAGAATTTGATCACCTCCGATTTGAGCGCCTCCTCGAGGTCGGTCGCGGTGCCGACGATCGTATAGGCGATGAGATGCGGCAGGTGCGATGTGATGGCCAGCACCTTGTCGTGATGCTCGGCGTCCATGGTGACGATTTTCATCTCGGCGCTCTGCCACATCTGAGTGACCCGAGCGACTGCCAGCGGGTCGGTCTCGGGCGGCGGCGTCAAAATGCACCAGCGGTCGCGGAACAATTCGGCGAAGCCGGCGGCCGGACCGGAATGCTCGGTGCCGGCGACGGGATGACCGGGCACGAGATGCGCGCCCTCGGGCAGGATCGGCGCGAGATCACGGATGACGGCTGCCTTGACCGAGCCCACATCGGTCAGGATCGTGCCCGGCCGCAGCTCGCCGGCGATGCGCCGGCCGATCTCGGCATAGGTCGAAAGCGGCGAGGCGATGATCACCAGATCGGCGCCGTGCGCGGCTTCGGCCGGATCGGTGGTGAAGGCGTCGGCGAGCCCGAGCGCGCGCGCGGTGTCGAGCGTCTCCTGCCGGCGCGCGCAGGCGACCAGCTCGTGCGCGAGTTTGTCGCGCCGCAGCACCCGCGCGAGCGACGAGCCGATGAGGCCGATGCCGATGAGCGCGACGCGGGAGAACGCGGCGCCGCTCATCGCTGGCCGAGGAAATCGGCGACGGCGGCGGCGACGGCGCGCATCTCCTCCTCGCTGCCGATGGTGATCCTGAGCCATTCGCCGAGGCCATAGGCGCCGACCTTGCGGGTGAGAATGGCGCGCGACTGCAGGAACGCAAATGCGGCCGCGGCATCGCGCGGCGCCGGCGGAAAGCGCACCAGCACGAAATTCGCCGCACTCGGATTGACTTCGAGGCCCAAGCCGGCGAGCGTGCGCTCGAGCCAGGGCCGCCAGATGTCGTTGTGCTCGCGCGCGCGGTCGAGCGCCGCCACGTCTTCGAGCGCCGCAATTCCCGCGGCCTGGGCCGCCGCATTGACGTTGAAGGGATTGCGCACCCGATTGAGCACGTCGGCGACGCGCGGAGGGCAATAGACCCAGCCGAGCCGCAGCCCGCCCAGCGCATAGATCTTCGAGAAGGTCCGCGCCATCACGACGTTTTCGGCGGCGTCTACCAGCGCGATCCCCGGCTCGTAATCGTTACGCTGGACGAACTCGGCATAAGCGGAATCGATGACCAGCAGCACCGAGGACGGCAGCCCCGCATGCAGCCGCCGCAGCTCGTCGCGTCCGATATAGGTACCGGTCGGGTTGTTGGGATTGGCGATGAAGACGAGGCGCGTCTTCGCCGTTACGCGCGCCAACACGGCATCGACGTCGAAGATTAGATTCTTCTCGGCTGCCGCGACCGGCGTGGCACCCGACGCCATCGCCGCGAGGGGGTACATGAGAAAGCCGTGCCGGCTGTAAAGGACCTCGTCGCCGGGCCCGGCATAGGCCCGCACCAGCAGGCCGATGAGCTCGTCCGAGCCGCTGCCGCAGACGAGGCGCGCGGGATCGAGACCGTAATAGCGCGCAAGCGCCTGACGCAGATCATGACAGGCGCCGTCGGGGTAGCGATGGATCTCTCCCGCGAGCGCGTTGTAGGCGGCGATGGCGCGCGGGCTCGGGCCGAGCGCGCTCTCATTCGAGGCGAGGCGGATGACGCGCGCGGCACCGGGGATCTTGGCGTCGCCGCCGACATAGCGGTCGATGCCGAGTATGCCGGGACGTGGGACCGGATGTCCGTCCATGGTCACTTTTGCGCATCGCCGTCGAGCGCAGCCGGCGCGAATGGCCGCGCATAGAAGCCGAGCAGCGACACCCGCGGCGGAGTGTCGCCCAATGACTTCAGCACGGTCGCAAGACGCGGGTCCTCGACCGAAAGGAGATTGTCGATCTCGAAGAGGTGCGAATCCCAGCCCTCGCCCGACACCATGGCAAGCGGCGTCACCGCGAATCCGGCGCCTTTCAATGCCGCAACCAGGCGGCCGCGGCTCAGATCGGCGTTGGTATCGAGCGCGAGCAAGCCGCAATCCTCGCCGCTCGGCTCGGGATCGACGAGGCTGATGACCAGCGCGTTTCCGCCATTGCCCCGTGCATTGCCCGCGCCGGCAAACGGCAGCCGCGCGATGACGCGCGGCTTCATCCGATCGCTTACAGTGAGATAGCGCCACCACAAATCCCGGTCGCCCTCCTGCGGCAGCGGGAGAACGCCCACTGCCGCGCGCCCCTCGGCGACGGCTCCGATCACCTCACCGGAGGCCCGATAGGTCAGCATCGGCGTATGGCTGCCGTAATGATCGCGCGCCAGATCCCAGAAGCCGGGCCGCTCCTCGCTCACCAGAACGGCCGCGGCAAAATCAGTCTGCATCGCAATCGTGCCGCTCAGAATCTCGCGCCAAATCCGCAGCAGGATACGGTGCGGAAAGCGACCGCGATGACGCGCCACGAGGCGGCGCAGGATCTGCGCCTCGCGGCCGGGACGCAGCGCCGCAAGATTGCCGGCGCGCTTGACGCGGTCCACGCCTTCGACGACCTCGGCACGCCGAATCAGCAAATCCTGAATCTGGTCATCGATCTCGTCGATCCGATGGCGCAGCGCCTCGAGCGCGGCGGGATCCGGCGGCGGCGTCATCGCCTCCGCCGCCTCGCCCGTGACCGTGGCCGACGCGACCTTCGGCTTCCGTTCCGACGGCAGCGGCGGCCGCCTGCCGGGGGACGAAGAGGTGGGGCTTGGCGTGCTATCGGCCATGAGCGATTCACGTGCGCTGGAAAAGCATACTGATAGTTCGCCCACGCCATGAAAGCAAAGAAAACGTTGACACGGGAGGCCCTTGCTTTCTAGCTATGCGTTCCAGCACCTGCCGGCACGAACGGCGGAGCTATATTTTCCATGGCCTCAACCGGCGTGAGTCTGTCCGCCCCTTCGCCAACCGGCGTCGCACCCGAATTCGACCGTCCCGGCTTTCGCCTGACCGTGGCAGAGCCCTTGATGCTTGATTCCGGCGTGGCGCTCGGCCCCTACACGGTTGCATACCAAACCTACGGCAGTCTCAATGCCGCGCGCTCGAACGCCATCCTAGTCTGTCACGCGCTGACCGGCGACCAGTATGTCGCCGAGACGCATCCCGTCACCGGCAAGCCCGGCTGGTGGGACACGCTGGCCGGGCCGGGCAAGGTTCTCGACACCGAGCGCTACTTCCTGATCTGCGCCAACGTGCTCGGCGGCTGCATGGGATCGAGCGGGCCGATGGAGATCAATCCGGCGACGGGCAAGCCCTGGGGGCTGGGGTTTCCCGTCATCACCGTCGCCGACATGGTGCGAGCGCAGCGCCGGCTCATCGATCACCTCGGGATCGAGCGGCTGTTCTGCGTCATCGGCGGCTCGATGGGCGGAATGCAGGTGCTGCAATGGGCGGCATCCTATCCCGAGCGCGTCTTCGCCGCGGTGCCGGTCGCGACGGCGGCGCGGCATTCGGCGCAGAACATCGCCTTCCACGAGGTCGGCCGGCAGGCGATCATGGCCGACCCCAACTGGTGCGGCGGCAACTACTTGGAGCGCGGGACCCAGCCGGCGCGCGGCCTCGCCGTGGCGCGCATGGCCGCGCACATCACCTATCTGTCCGAGCAGGCGCTGCATCGCAAGTTCGGCCGCAATCTGCAGGACCGCCAGGGCATCAGCTACGGCTTCGATGCCGATTTCCAGGTCGAGAACTACTTGCGCCACCAGGGCATCACCTTCGTCGAGCGCTTCGACGCCAACTCCTATCTCTACATCACGCGCGCCTGCGACTACTTCGACCTCGGGGCCGAGCACGGCGGCGTCTTGGCCAATGCCTTTCGCGGCGCGAGCACGCGCTTCTGCGTCATCTCCTTCACCAGCGACTGGCTTTATCCCACGAGCGAGAGCCGGTCGATCGTGCACGCGCTCAACGCCGTCGCCGCCAATGTGAGCTTCGTCGAAGTCGCGACCGACAAGGGCCACGACGCCTTCCTGCTCGAGGAGCCCGAATTCTTCGCCACGCTGCGCGGCTTCCTCGACGGCTGCGCGCAGCATTGCGGTCTCGTCGATCCGTGAGCCCGGAAGGCCGTCTTGCCGCGCCGGCTCCGGCAACTTCGTCGGAGCTTCGCGCCGATTTGCGCTTGGTCGCGAGCATGGTCGAGCCGGGCTCGCGCGTGCTCGATGTCGGCTGCGGCGACGGCGAGCTCCTCTCCTATCTCGTCCACCACAAAGGCGTCGACGGCCGCGGCATGGAGCTGAGCCAGTCGGGCGTCAATGCCTGCGTTCGCCACGGCCTTTCGGTGATCCAGGGCGACGCCGACAACGATCTCGAGGCCTATCCTTCCGATGCCTTCGATTACGCCGTGTTGAGCCAGACGCTGCCGGCGACGCGCAACCCGCGACGCGCGATCGCCCATCTCGTGCGCATCGGCCGGCGCGCCATTGTTTCGTTTCCCAATTTCGGACATTGGCGCATCCGCCTCGACCTGATGCTGCGCGGCCGCATGCCCATGACCAAGCTTCTGGCGCAGCCGTGGTATGAGACGCCCAACATCCACCTTTGCACCATCCGCGACTTCGTCGGGTTGTGCGCCGAAGCGGGCATCGTCGTCGAGCGCAGCGTCAGCCTCGACCGCTGGGGGCGTCCCTTCTCGCTCAACCCGCAGGGGGCGCTGGCCAATCTCCTAGCCGAGCAGGCCCTGTTCCTGCTGTCGCGGTCGCGCTGAGGCTCAGCGGCCGATCGGACTGGGCGTCCCTTGGCCGATCGGCAGATAGACTCGGCGCGGCTGCTGCCGGCGCTGCGTCGGCGCGGGCTTGGCATAGATCTGCTTGGTTGCCTCGACCATGGCAACGCCGCCGAAGGTGCTGAACCAGCGCTCGCCCAGCCGCTCCCAGGCGAAGGAAGAACGCAGCATCATCCGCGAGGTGGTCGGCGGAACGAAGAGCGCGGCCGCATTGCGCTCGGGCGTGAAGCCCTCGTCACGCAGCAGGCGCGACAGCTGGCTCGGCGTATAGGGGTGCCCTTGCCCGAAAGGTGTGTTGTCGATGTGCGCCCAAATGCCGCGCCGATTCGGCACGACGATGAGGAGGCGTCCGCCGGCAGCCAGCACGCGCCAGACCTCCTTCAGCAGCGGCCGCACCTGCTCGCTGAATTCGACGCCATGGACGAGCAGGACGCGGTCGATCGAGAAATCCTCGAGCGGCAGGTCCCCCTCGTCGGCGAGCGCCACCCGGTTCGGCCCCTCGGCCGGCCAGGACAGCACCCCCTGCGAGGCCGGCATCATCGCGCCCACCCGCTCCGCCTCGGCGAGAAACGGGCGCAGATACGGCGTCGCGTAGCCGAGCCCCAACAGCCGCATATTCGAAAGGTCGGGCCAGATCAGGCGGATGCGCCGGCCGATCATGCGCCGCGCCACCTGGCCCAATCGCCCGGCATAGAAATCCCTGAGGTCGACGACGTCGGCGTACATGAGGCGAGTGTAGCATGGGACGGGCGGGCGATTTAGGTTAGGCTCAGCCGTCCAGTGTGTGGAGTGGGCCGTGCCGGAACTCATCATTCGCCAGATCCCGGTGCTCCGGGACAACTATGTCTATCTGATCCGCGAGCCGGCGAGCGCCGCCACCGCAGTCGTCGACCCGTCGGTCGCGGCGCCGGTGCTGGATATGCTCGAAGAGACCGGATGGCGGCTCACGCACATCCTCAATACGCACCATCACCACGACCATACCGGCGGCAATATCGAGATCAAGGCCGCGACCCACTGCATCATCGTCGGTCCGCGCGCCGACCGCGACCGCATTCCCGGCATCGACGTTGCGGTCGGCGAGGGCGACGAATACGCGCTGGGCGGCGCGGTCGCGCGCGTCTTCGACGTGCCCGGCCATACACGCGGACATATCGCCTACTGGTTCGTGGAATCACGCGCGCTCTTCTGCGGCGACACGCTCTTTCTCATGGGCTGCGGCCGGCTTTTCGAGGGAACGCCAGAGCAGATGTGGCGCTCGCTCGGCAAGCTCAGGGCGCTGCCGCCGGAAACCCGCGTCTACTGCGGGCACGAATACACCCAAGCGAATGCGCGATTCGCGCTCACCGTCGAGCCGCAAAACGCCGACCTCGTCGCGCGGGCAAGCGCCGTCGATGCTCTGCGCGCCGCGGGCCGCCCGACCGTGCCGGCGACCTTGGGCGAGGAGGTCGCCACCAATCCCTTCCTTCGCGCTGACCGCTCGTCGCTGCAGGCCGCCGCCGGGACTCCCGGCGACCCGGTCGCGACCTTCGCCGCGATCCGCAAGCGCAAGGACAATTTCTGACCTGAGCCGGAAACCCATTGCAGAGGCCGCCATGAAGCTCCGCTATTCGCCGACTTCGCCTTTCGTCCGCAAGGTCATGGTCGTGGCGCTGGAGACCGGCCTTGCCGAGCGCATCGAGCGCGTCCCGTCGGTAGTCGCGCCGACCAAGCCCAACGCCGAGCTGACGCGCGAAAATCCGCTGGTGAAGCTCCCGGCGCTGACCACGGACGATGGCCTCGTGCTCTATGATTCGCCGGTGATCTGCGAATATCTCGACACGCTCCACGACGGGCCCAAGATCTTCCCGCCGGACGGCAAGGAGCGCTGGATCGCGCTGCGGCAGCAGGCGCTCGGCGACGGGGTGCTCGAAGCGGCGATCCTCGGCCGCTACGAGATGGTGCGGCCCCAGGAGTATCAGTGGCAGGATTGGATCGACGCGCAGCTGCGCAAGGTCCGCAGCGCGCTGGCCGCGCTCGAGATGGAAGTCGAGAGCGGCGAACTCGGCAGCGCGGCGGAGGGCGCGCCCACCATCGGACAGATCACCATCGGCTGCGCCCTCGGCTATCTCGACCTGCGCTATCAGAGCGAGGAGTGGCGCAACCGCCACCGCCAGCTTGCCCGCTGGTTTCTGGCGTTCTCGGCGCGCAAGTCGATGGCGCTCACGGTGCCGCCGCCGGCATGAGCCTCAATACATGTGCTGGCCGCCGTTGACCGACAGCGTCGAGCCGGTGATGAAGCCGCCTTCGTCGGAAACGAGGAACAGCACGCCGCGGGCGATCTCCTCGGCGTGTCCGAGCCGTCCAATAGGAATGCGGGCGATGATCTTCTCCAACACATTCGCGGGAACCGCGCGCACCATCTCGGTATCGATGTAGCCGGGCGCGATGGCGTTGACGGTGACGCTGCGCGAGGCGCCCTCCTGCGCCAGAGCCTTGGTGAAGCCGTGGATTCCCGATTTCGCCGCGGCGTAATTCGCTTGGCCGTACTGCCCGGCCTGGCCGTTGACCGAGCCAATGTTAACGATGCGGCCGAAGCGGCGCTCACGCATGCCTTCGAACACCTGGCGGCACATGTTGAAACACGAGGTCAGATTGGTCGCGATCACGGCGTTCCACTGCTCCGGCGTCATCTTGGAGAGGATGGCGTCGCGGGTGATGCCGGCGTTGTTGACCAGCACCTCGATCGCTCCGAGGTCGGCCTCGATCCGCTTCACCGCCGCGGCACAGGCGTCGAAACTCGCGACGTCGAAGCGGTAGTTCGGAATCCCCGTCTCCTCCGAGAAACGGCTTGCCGCCGCGTCGTCGCGGGCATAATTGGCGGCGACCTTGTAGCCGCTCTCCTTGAGCGCGACAGAGATAGCCCGGCCGATGCCGCGCGTGCCGCCGGTCACGATTGCCACACGTCCCATCTCAACCTCCTCCCATCAAGCGTTTTCTTAAAGGGCGGCCCGCCGCCTTCGCTCAGTCCCGCGCGACGCACATGGCGATGCCCATCCCACCACCGATGCAGAGCGTCGCCAAGCCCTTTTTGGCGTTGCGCTTGCCCATCTCGTGCAGCAACGTGACCAGGATCCGAGCGCCCGAGGCGCCGATCGGGTGGCCGATTGCGATCGCCCCGCCATTGACGTTGACCCGTTCGGGATCGAAACCCAGATCCTTGTTGACGGCGCAGGCCTGGGCCGCGAAGGCTTCGTTGGCCTCGATGAGGTCGAGATCCTCCACCTTCCAGCCGGCGCGCTTGAGCGCCAGCCGGCTCGCTGGGATGGGTCCGCTGCCCATGACCGCCGGATCGACCCCGGCCGTCGCCCAGGAGACGATGCGCGCGAGAGGCTTCAGGTCTCGCCGTTGCGCCTCCTCCGCCGTCATCAGCACGACTGCCGCCGCCCCGTCATTGATGCCCGAGGCATTGCCGGCGGTCACGGTGCCGTTCTTGTCGAAGGCCGGACGGAGCTTCGCCAGCACTTCCACCGTAGTCCCGTGCTTGGGGTATTCATCGGCATCGACGATGGTCTCGCCCTTGCGCGTGGCGATCTTCACCGGGACGATCTCGTCCTTGAAGCGGCCCGATTTCTGCGCCGCCTCGGCGCGTGCCTGCGAGCGCGCAGCGAGGGCGTCCTGTTGCTCGCGCGTGATCTGCCAGCGCTGCGCCACATTCTCCGCCGTATTGCCCATGTGGTAGCCGTTGAAGGCGTCCCACAGCCCATCCTTGATCATGGTGTCGATCAGTTCGGCGTTGCCCATCTTGACGCCGTTCCTGAGATACATGCAGTGCGGCGCCTGGCTCATGCTCTCTTGGCCGCCGGCGACGACGATCGATGAATCGCCGACCTGGATCGCCTGATAGCCCAAGGCGACGCTGCGCAAGCCCGAACCGCAGAGCTGATTGATGCCATAGGCCGTCACTTCATAGGGGATGCCGGCGCCGACCGCCGCCTGCCGCGCCGGGTTCTGGCCTTCGCCCGCCGCCAGGATCTGGCCCATGATGACCTCGGAAACCTCACCCGGCGCGACGCGGGCGCGCTTGATCGCCTCGGCGATGGCGACTTGACCGAGATAATGTGACGGGACCGAACTGAGGCTGCCGTTGAAGGAGCCGACCGGTGTGCGTATGGCGCCGGCGATTACGATTTGCGTCATCAGAGTTTACCTCTTTGTCAGGAAGCGTTGCGGCCGTCCTGTCTAAATAGTCGGTGCCGACGCTTTTTGGAACCCACCGGATGGAGCGATCGGCCGGGGTCGCCGTGGCGCTTGAGCCAGCGAGCGAGCGGCTGCCATACCGCCTGCGGCGCTTCGCCCCCCACCATCATGCCGATATGGCCGAGCGGGGGCTGCAACCGTTCCGCCGCGGGCAGCATGGTCCACAGCGCCGCCGCGGTCGCCGGGGGCACGATCCGGTCCTGCGCCGGCACGATGACCAGGCTCGGCTGCGTGATGCGCTCGGCCCGTACCGGCATTCCCGCAACGCGCCAGAGCCCGCGGCCCGGGGTGTCCCCGCCATACCAATCGCCGAGACACTCGCGGGCCACCGGCAGCGCCAAGGGTATGCCGTCGTTGAGCCAGTCCTCGAGCGCGACGAAGCCGGAAGCGGCGGCGCTGTCCTGCGGCAGCGTGGCGAAGCGGGTGAATTTCCGCAGCGTCAGCAGCGGGTCAAGTGCCGCAAACAGCGCCTGAAGCACATCGACGGGCAGCACGCCGAAGGCGGCATAGGCGACGGCCAAGGGCTCGGCCAAGGCTCCGAGAAGCCGCGCCTGGCCGGCGCGTTCGGCGTGGAAGCTCCAGGGCGTGGCGAGCAGTGCGAGCGCGCGCACCAGCCGCGGCTGCCGCGCCGCAAGCGCCACCGCCAGCAGCCCGCCCATGCAATAGCCGACGACGGCAAGCTTGGCGCCCGTGGCGTCCGCCGCCGCCAGCGCCGCCGCATCGAGCCGGCCGGCGATATAGTCGGTGAGCGTAAAGCCGCGCTCGAGCTCTCCGGGACCGCCCCAATCGACGAGCAGCGGCCGCAGACCCCGGGCGGCGAGAAAGCGCACCAGGCTCTTCTTGGGCGCGAGGTCGAGAATGTAGGCGCGGTTGACGAGCGACGGGACCAAAAGCACCGGCGGGTCGCCGGCCGCACCGTAATCAAGAACGCGGGTCGTCCCCTCCTGCCATAGCACCGGCGGGTCGCTCGCCGCGCGGCGGTAGGGATGGCGGCGGTAGAGCGCCACTCCGGCCCGGAACGCCTCGGCGCGCGCGCTCAATTCGGCGTCGAGCGCGCCGGAGATCTCGTCAAGCTCGACTTCGGCGAGCTTTCCTTGCAGGCTTATTGCCGCGGCCGCGAGTTCGAGCCTCCAAGGCAGCGATCCGCTTTTCAACAGCGGCAAGGCGGCGCGCGAACTCAGCCAGGTCGCGTATGCCGTCAGGAGGTGCAGCGCCAGCGGCCTTGGGCCGAGCCGCGGCGGCGGAGCCGCCGTCACCCGGCGCCCGCCAAGCCGCAGGGGCCGCGCCCAGGAAAAGGCGCGACATGGTCTCGGCGAATGCGGGATCTCCCGCCATGGCCGTCAACTGGTCCTGCCACAGGTCCACATACCGCTTAGCAAGCTCTGCAAAATCAGGCGGTTGCGCCATGGACGGCATTATATCGGCGGGGTGGCCGCAAAGCCAGCGGAGGCGCCGGGCCGGTGCGCTGAGGCATGGCGCATCGGGAAGGGAATGCTGCTATGCTGCGATTCGAACTCCCGTGCAGCGAGGGGCAACCGCGAGAGGGGGCAAGCGCCGATGGACGAGAAGAGCGGCACCGAAGCGCCGCCGGTGGTGATCAAGAAATATGCCAACCGCCGGCTCTACAACACGGCAACGAGCAGCTACGTCACCCTCGAAGATCTGAGCAGCATGGTGAAGCTGGGCAATGAGTTCGTCGTCTATGACGCGAAGACCGGTGAAGATATCACCCGCTCGGTGCTGACCCAGATCATCGTCGAGGAGGAGCACAAGGGACAGAACATGCTGCCGACGGGCTTCCTGCGGCAGCTCATCAGCCTCTACGGCGACAACATGCAATGGCTGGTGCCGCGCTATCTCGACTACGCCATGAACGCCTTTGCGCGCAATCAAGAGCAAATGCGCAAGAGCCTGCAGGATGCCTTCGGCGGCCTTTTCCCCTTCGGCTCGCTCGAAGAGATGGGCAAGCAGAATCTGGCGCTGTTCGAGAAGACGATGAAGATGTTCTCGCCCTTCCCCGCCCCGGGCGGGGAGAAGCCGCGCGCCGAGCGTCAGGATGCCGCCGGAGAAGCCTCGCTCGACGAGTTGAAGGACCGCATCAACACCTTGCAGAAGCAGGTCGAGCAGCTCAACAAGGACCGCATCAACACCTTGCAGAAGCAGGTCGAGCAGCTCAACAAGGAGCGCAAGGACTGAAGGGTCAGGAACCGACGGCGGAGGCAAGGAGCGGCCGCGCCGCCGGTTGCGCCGCGGCAGCCCATGGCCGCTCGAGGCTCGGCACGCCGAAATAATAGCCCTGCAGGAAGCCGACGCCGTCGCGCCGCAGCATCGCCGCCTCTTGCGCCGTCTCGACGCATTCGGCGACGATATGGAGATTGAGCCCTTTGGCCAGGCCGATGAGATGGCGCAGGAACACCTGGTCGTCGGGATTTTGCGCGAGATTGCGGACGAAGGAGCCGTCGATCTTGACCGTATCGACGGCGAGCGCCTGGAGATGCCGCAGCGAGGTGAAGCCGGCGCCGAAATCGTCGAGCGCGACGCGGCAGCCGAGGTCCCGAAGCTTGCCGACGAAGCCCGCGGATTCCTCGATATCATGCAGCGCCGCGGTCTCGGTGATCTCCACCACCAGCCTGCTCGCGACCTCGGGCTTGTCCTTCAGCAGCGCCGTCGCGGCGCGCAGCCAGGCGCGGTCGGTGGCGGTTAGCCCGGAAATGTTGAGCCCGAGGCGAATGCCGCGGTGCGCCTCCACTTCCGCCGCGATTTTTTCGAGCACGTAGCGGTCGATGACGCGGATGAAGCCGAGCTGCTCGATCGCCGCGACGAATTCTCCGGCAACCACGACCCGGCCCTGCTCGTCGATCAAGCGCAGGAGGCATTCGTAATAGTCGACGGCGCCGGTCACGCTGTCGACCACAGGCTGGTAGGCGAAGGTCAGGCGCTCTTCATGCAGCGCGCGCTGAACCCGCTCGCCCAGCTCCATGCCGATGCGGTGGCGACGCCGCTGCTCTTCCGTCGTCCGATAGGGCGCGAAGCAATCGCGGCCGGCGCGCTTCGCCTCGGCGAGTGCCGTCTCGGCCCGCGTCATGATTTCGTAGGCCGTTTGCGCCTGATCGGGAAAGGTGGCGCTGCCGATCGAGATGGTGGCGTAGATCGGGCCGGCCGGGGTGTCGATCGGCATCTGGCTGACCGAAGCGAGAATCTTTTCGGCGGTGGGACCGACATGCTGCTCGGCGCAGCTCGCGAGGACGATGCCGAACCGATCGCCGCCGACCCGGCCGATGACGTCGCTCACGCGCAGACAGCGGTCGAGCCGCTGGCCGATCTCGATGATCACGCCGTCAGCAGCCTCGCAGCCGAAGGCGTCGTTGATGCTGGAGAGCTTGTCGATGCCCACGGCCAGCAAGGCGCCGGGCACGCCGGAACGCTGGCTCTGCGCCAGCATGTGCTCGAGCACGTCCCGGAGACGGGACTTGTTGTAGTGGCCGGTGAGCTCGTCGTAGCTGGCGAGATACTCGAGCCGCTGCTCCTGCGTCTTGCGCGCGGTAATGACGCGCAGAACGCCAAGCATGCGGCGCGGTCGGCCGACCTCGTCGAACTCGGCGGCGCCGCGCTCATGGAGCCAGGCGAATCCGCCGCCGGTCAGCCGCACCCGATACTCGCAATCGAAAGCGGCGCCGCGTGCGTAATGCGCCTGAAGGCGCTGCACGCGAAGCAAGAGGTCGTCGGGGTTGATGCGAAGGGCGAAGCCACGACCGCTGGCGACGGCTTCGGACTCGGTCAGGCCGAGCATCCGAGGCGAGCCATGCCATTCTATCGTGTCGGTGGCGAGGTCCCAGACATAGGCAACGTCTCCGGCAGCGGCAAGCGCCGCCAGAACGTGCGCGAAAGCAAGGTTTTCCTCCTGAACCATGGATGCGGGAGCACCTGCATTACAGAGTTCATTTGCGCGACGCCGGCACCGCCCTATCGCCGCATCGAATGTTACAAAGAAAAGCTTTAACAACGACTAAACAGAAAGATTTACCGGGAGATTACCCTTTCCGCCGGGGTGTGCGCAGCAAGGAACGGCAGCACCGCCTGATTGAACTCGCGCGCCATTACCTGTGTGAAATAGTGGCCGCCCTGGGGAAAGAATTTCGCCTCCGCCCCGGGAATCCGCCGCGCGAGCTCCTCGGAGAAATAGGCCGGGGTCACCAGATCATCTTGTGCCGCAACCACGAGAGTAGGCGTTCGGAAGCGGCCGAGGTCCGCGGTGCGATCGAAAGCCAGGATCGCGTCGATCCGGCTCATGACCGTCTCGGGCGAGGGGAAGGTCGCAAGTGAGCGCGCCTCGAGCTGTCGGAGCTTCTCGTTATTGCGGGAGACATAGGCGGCCGGATAGAGCAGCAGGCTGTTCGCCTGCACATAGGTCGCCGGCCCAAGGCGCAGGAGCAGTTCCTTCCGCAGGCCAAAGAGGCGGCGGAAATAGGCATCGGCCTTGGTCCAACTGGCGGCGATCACGATGCTGGCAAGTCGCTGCCGGTGCTCGGCCGCCAGCACTTGGGCGACGGCGCCGCCGGCGGAGTGGCCGACGACATGGGCCTTCTCGATCCCGAGCGCGTCCATCAGGGCGACGGCGTCGGCGGCGAGCCGCTCCATGGTGAAGGCGCCGCGCGCGGGATCGCTCTGCCCGACGCCGCGGTGATCGTGAACGATCACCTCGAAGGAGCGGGCGAATGCCGGGATCTGATCGTGCCAATATTCGGCGTATCCGCTCAGTCCGGTAATTAGGAATACGGGAAAGCCCGCGCCATGTCGCTCGTAATAGAAATGGCCGTCGCCGACCGATATCCGCGGCATGGATTCGCCTGAAAGCTGCCGTCGTGGAGATCGGCTGGTTAACATCCCACCGGCCCGGCTGTCAAACGCCGCTGCGATTGCAAGCCATGCGCCTGCGGCAAGGCGGTCCTGCCCCAATCTTGTCACCGCCGTCCTGGATCAGGGCGCGGGGCGGCGGAGATCGGGAAGGCGGAGGAGAAGGCCAGGAATGGCCTGCATCCGCGCTTTAGCTCGCCTGCGATGGCAGCCTGTAGCGGCATATCTTCGCTCAGCCTCGGGAACCGATCGCCGCCACGTGCGGTTGAAAAGGAGAATGGTGGCGACTACCTTATGGGCGACCAGGCAGCCGCGACGCACGATGGATTTTCGCTGCGTCTTCCGGTTGCAAGCACCTTTGCATGAGCGCAGATCGCCAAGTGGAGCGTCGGCCTATCCTGTGGTGGGCCGGTCTTTAACTCTTGCAGTTTGTGGAACCCATGAGCGTGACGGAAATGAAGCGAACAACCAGCCGGACCCAGGATATCGATCGTCATGTCGGTGCCCGGATCCGCGAGCGTCGAATCATGCTCGGCCTGACGCAACAGCAGCTCGCCGATCTCATCGGCGTGACTTATCAACAGGCCCATAAATACGAGCGCGGCCTTAATCGTGTCTCCGCGGCTCGCCTCTACCAGATCGCGCGCGTGCTGAGCGTCCCGGTGAGCCATTTCTTCGAGGGGATTGGGCAAGAGCACGGCGCCGTACACCCGGTGACATCGCGGGAACGGATGTGTCTGGAGCTCGCGCGCAATTTCGCGCAAATCCCGAATGAACGTCACCAGGAGGCCCTAAGCCAACTCGCCCGGGCTCTCGCGACGCAGCACTGAACGCGACGCGGCAGACGATCCGGCGGCGATCAGAGATCGCCCAGGACCGACCAGGCTCCGGCCGCCGCCGCGACCAGAACGCCCGCGGCAGTGCCCGCCAGACTCGTCTCGCCGGCGAGCAAGAGCCACAACATGAGCACGCCCACAGCCACGACGAGCGCGCCGTTGCGCCTACGCCTCGAATGATCGCGCAGCGCCGCCATTGGTCAATGCCGAGGGCCAGGAACCACTAGAACCGGTTTCGGCGCCGACGCAGGCTCCGAGCGCTCTCATCGTCGGACTTGCCAACATCGAGGGCATATGCAAACATTTTGTGTTAGCGAGTCCTTTCTGCCATCTTGCATCGCCGAGTCTTCGCCTGCCGAACCCCGTGATCCCGCGTCCGATATTGCACGTCAAAGAGTCTCGTTCGCTGCCGCGGGCCGGATAATTCGAGTTTAGCCGACGTTAACGGGATAGCGGTCATCCCCGCAGCGCCTTACCGGCGCTGTCCGGTTCACAGTTCAGGGCCACCCGGAAGGTAGTATCGCATGACTGTCGCAATGACGGATACCGCTCGCGTCGTCGCTAAGCTTTTGGCGCATCGTCGCACTCCGCAGGAAGAGGTTCCCGACCTCGTTCGCGGTGTTTACGCCGCGCTCGCGCGCCTCGCGGCTGTACCGGCCGCCAAGAATCCGACGGAGGCTCGTTCGCGCGCCGCCGCGAAAGCGCCGCCGGCGGCAGCGCCACGCGCTCGGCGCCGCCAGACTCTCGCCGCGCGTCCCGAGGCGAATGAGCCGATGCCAACTCCGCCGGCGCCCAAACTGGTGCGCCGCGCCGAGGTCGTCGCGGCCGCTCCCGCTGCTGGCATCCCATTCGAGATGCCGATCGGTATGCTCCGCGGGGTAGTGAAGTGGTATGACATGCACCAGAAGCGTGGTGCGCTGCGGTTGCCCGGCCATGCCGGCGACGTACCGGTGGAGGCCGCTCTCCTGGAGGAGATGGGCATCACCCGGCTCTACAAGGGCCAGGAAGTCGACGCGACTCTAAGCAGCGATGCGCCGCCCAGGCTGGTTCGGCTGAGCATGCCGGGTGGAGCGGCGCCGTCGCTCGCCACGAGCGGCATCGTGCGCGGCCGGCACGCCAAGCCGGTCGTGGTCGAGCTGAAACGCGAGGCATTGAAGCGCGCCGCTGCACGGGCCGAGGCAGAACTCGTGCTGCGCCCGGGCCGCGCGCGCTAAGCCGCGGCCGCCCGAACCGGCGGAGAGTGCGAGGATGGCGCCGTGGCCGAGAACGTCCTGATCGTCGGCGCCGGTGCGGGTCTGAGCGCGGCACTAGCCCGCCGATTCGCCACGGAGGGAATGCGGGTCGCGCTCGCCGCGCGGCGGCCGGAAAGACTCGAAGGTCTCCTCGCCGAAACCGGCGCCCGTGCCTTCCGCTGCGATGCCAGCCGGCGCGATGAGGTCGAGGCGCTGTTTGCCGCGTTTGCGGCTCAGCTCGGCCCGCCCGATGTCGTCGTCTACAACCCGAGCTACCGCGCGCGCGGCGCCATCGGCGAGCTTGATTGCGACGAGGTCCTGAAAGGGCTCCTGGTAACCTGCTACGGCGGATTCCTGGTTGCCCAGCAAGCCGCACGGGCGATGCTCGCGCGCGGCCACGGATCGATGCTCTTCACCGGCGCATCCGCCAGCATCAAGGGCTACGCGCGATCCTCCTCCTTCGCGATGGGCAAGTTCGGCCTGCGCGGGCTGGCGCAAAGCCTGGCGCGCGAGCTTGCGCCGCAGAACATCCACGTCGCGCATTTCGTCATCGATGGCGGCATCCGCCAACCCAACGATCCCCGCGCGTCCGCCCGCGGCGAGGATGGGCTGCTCGAGCCCGACGCCATCGCCGACACCTATCTGCGGATTCACCGCCAGCACCGCAGCGCCTGGACCTGGGAGGTCGAGTTGCGGCCCTGGGTCGAACCTTTCTGAGGCGGTCACCGGCAGAAGCGCCTTCGCATTCTGCAACCGGCGCCGCGCGCCAAGCCGAGGGGGAGGCCCATGCGGCTCTTGACTTATCGACACAAGGGCCGCGTTTCCCTTGGCGCGGTCGCGGCGGATGGCATTGTCGATCTCGGCAACCGTCTTAGATCAGAGCTGCGCGGGCTGCGCGAGATTTTGGCGGCGGACGCGCTCGACGAAGTCCGGCGGGTGGCCGAGGCGGCGGCGCCCGAAATCCCGCTTGGCGAAATCGAATACCTGCCGCCGATCGCCGATCCCGACAAGATCCTCTGCGTCGGCGTCAATTACGCCAACCGTAACGCGGAATACCGCGACAATTCCGAGCTGCCGAAGTATCCGAGCCTGTTCATGCGGACGCGCGGCTCGTTCGTGGGGCACGAGGCGCCGATCATCCGGCCGCACGAATCCGAGCAGCTCGACTACGAAGGCGAGATCGTCCTGGTGATTGGCCGCGGCGGGCGCCGAATCCCACGCGAGCAAGCGCTCCGCCACATCGCCGGCCTTACCATCATGAACGAGGGCTCGGTGCGCGACTGGGCGCGCCACGGCAAATTCAACGTGACGCAAGGCAAGAACTTCGAACGCTCCGGGGCGATCGGGCCCTGGCTGGTGACGGCCGATTCCTGCCCCGATCTCGGCTGCCTGCGCGTCACCACGCGCGTCAACGGCGAGACGCGTCAGGACGACACCGTGCAGAGCCTGATCTTTCCCTTCGACTACCTCATCAATTACATCTCGACCTTTACCGAGCTGAAGCCCGGCGATGTGATCTCGACGGGAACACCGGTCGGGGCGGGCGCTCGCTTCGACCCGCCGCGCTGGCTCAAGCCCGGCGATGTCGTGGAAGTCGCGGTCTCCGGCATCGGCACGCTCAGCAACCCGGTCGCGGACGAGCCCTGATCACGCTCATGACCGCGCCGTGTCGGCCGCGCCGCCGACATAGGTGATCGCCTCCTCGGCCTTGGCCGCCATATAGAAGCCGATGGGTGTCTCGCGCTCCTCGGCGAGGTGGCCGATGAGCCCGGCAGTGCGCGCCAAAATCGGAATTCCCTTGACCGCGCTCTCGGGAAAATCGAGATCGAGCAGGATGGCGGCGATCACGCCCGAGACATTGAGCACCAAGGGCTTGCCCCAGACCGTCGCAGCCGCGCGGTCGAGGCGGCGCAGCAAATCGACATGAATGCCGGCGGCGCCGCGCTGGTCGGCCAGCGACAAGAGCCGCACCGAGCGCGGATCGACGGGTTTGTGCAGGGGATGCCCGAATCCCGGCAGGCGCTCGCCGCGTGCGTGGATGTCGCGGGCGAGGCGCAGCACGATGGCATCGCGCTCGGCCGCCGGCTTGCCTTCGGCCTCGGCGGCGGCCCGCGCCAGGAGGCGCGCGCACAGCTCGGCAGTGCCGAGGACCACGGTGCCGCAGCCGAGCACGCCGGCCGCGACCGCGGCCTGCATTGCGTCCGGCGCGGCGGCAAAGGTCATCCGGGCCGATAGCACGGTGTGGGTGAGGCCATGCTCGGCGATCGAGACCAGCAAGGCGTCGAGGAAGAAGCGCTGATTCTCGGTCGGGCGATGGCCGGTCACGTGCAGGAAGAAGAATTCTGTGAAGCTGACGACGCCGATGAGATCGCGCGCCAGATCGTGATTGCGCACGGTGATGGATTGCTCGTCGGCGGTCGAGATTGCGGTTACTGCACGGCCCGGTTTTGAAACTCTCATGCTGATCTCCTGACCCTGTCGTTGGCATCGCAGTCTATCAGGCTCGCGCATGGCGACAAGCCATGCGACGCGACCGAAGCGGGTACGGCAGACCGCCGCCCGCGGCATCTCGGCTATTCTCGGCTTGCATCGGCGGCGGGTTCGGGCGTCATAATGCGGCAACCGCCGGCGAGGGGAGCGCAACATGAAGCTCATGTATTTCGACGACTACAAGCTGGGCGTCCTCACGGCCGACGCCGTCGTCGACGTGTCATCGGTGGTGCGGGACATCCCGCATACCGGGCCGCATAATATGATCAACGGGCTGATCGAGCGCTTCGGCGAATATCGCAAGCGGCTCGAAGACGCCGCTGCGCGCGGCCAGGGCGTGCCGCTCGCCGCGGTCAGGATCCGGCCGCCGCTGCCCAAGCCCGGCAACATCGACTGTATGGCGGTCAACTACATGGAGGACGGCACGCGGAGCGAGCCGGCGCCGATCAACGCTTTCCACAAATCACCCAACGCCGTGATCGGCAATGACGACACCATGGTGCTGCCGGACGTGCCCGCCACCATCTTCGAGGGCGAGGCCGAGTTGGCGGTCGTCATCAGCAAGCGCGCGACGCGCGTGAGCGGCGCCGATGCCATGAGCCATGTCTTCGGCTACGTCAACTTCATCGACGGCTCGGCGCGCGGTCTGCCGCCCGCCGGCAACACCTTCTATCAAATGAAGTCGCGCGACACCTTCGCGCCCATCGGTCCGTACCTCGTAACCGCCGATGAAATCCGCGATCCCCATCATCTGCAGATTCGTCTGTGGGTGAACGGCGCTCTCAAGCAGAACTTCAACACCAGCGACATGGCGCACAAGATCCCGCGCTGCATCGAGTGGATGAGTTCCATCCACACGCTCGAGCCCGGCGACATTCTGGCGAGCGGCACCAATCATCGCGGGTTGAGCGCTTTCCAGGACGGCGACCTCGTCGAGATCGAGACCGAAGGGCTGGGCCGGCTGCGCATTCATGTGCGCGATGAATTGAAGCGGAGTTGGGCGCGCGAGACGCGGCTTGAGCGGCAAGAGAAGAAGCTCGAAGGCGTCACCACGCCGCAACTGACCGGCAAATACGCGTCCGCGCGCTGATCGAGCGCCGGCCTAGGGTTTCACGGGCAAGAAGCGCCGCGTCAGGAGCTGGTCGTCGCGCGGCTTCTGGTCGAGGATGCCCATCTCGAGGAAAGAGTCCTTGATGGTCGCGAGCGCCTCGGGATCGAAGCTGCCGTCATTGGACAGCATCGTGATCTCGTCATCATAGATCTTGCTCGTCACCTCCGGGCTTTGGTCGAGAACGCGCGCGGTCATCGCGACCGTGCGTTCCTTGTTCGCCCTCATGAAGGCGACCGCGGCAAACCAGCCCTTGAGGAACAGATCGACCATCTCCGGATGTCTTTGGATGAGCTCTTTGCGGGCGAAGATGATTTGGGTATGGAAATGCGGCGCATAGGCCGCCATGCCGATCAATTTCCTGGCTTCGTTCTTGCTCACGAGCATGTCGGCGAATTCGGTCGCAATGACCAGACCGTCGACCTGATGCGTCTTGAGCGCGGCCAAAGACGACTCCATGCCGCCGAGCGCGACCGTCTTGACGCCGTCGAGGCCCCAGCCCTCGGTCGCCGCCATGCGCTTTGCCAGCCAATCCGCGAGCGAGCCTGCGGTGGTGACGCCGAGCGTCTCGCCTTTCAAATCGTCCACCGACTTCAGCGGTGAATCCGCGGCAACCACCACGGAAACGTTGCGCGGCTCGTCGGCGACGGCGGCCACCGCCATTACCGGCGCACCGTTGGCGACGAAGCCCATGGACGGCCCGCTGCCCAGCCCGACATCGACGCTGTCGGAGGCCAGCCCCTGCTGCAACTTCGCGTCGCCATCGAAAGACAGGACTTCCGGCGCCAAGCCGTACTTGGCCCAGATGCCGGCCTCCGTCCCGACTTCGACCGGCGTGAAGGCCCACGCCGAGGGCGCCGATTTTCCGACTCTGATCTTGTCGGCGGCACGGGCGTCCGGAATTGGGTCGGCCGCGGCCGCGAGCAAGGCAACCGACAGCAACAGGACGGACCCGAGCAACGCACCGCAACGAGATGCCACCTCAGTCCCCCCTCGAATCATCCGACCGCGATTGTCGCAGCTGCGACGTCAAGCCCGCCTCTCTCGGCATCGCCGCGAATGAAAGTATCGACTTGCGCTGAGTGGCACAACACGGTCGCCGCGCGGAAATGGACTTGAGCAACATGCGGGCCTATTTTGGCGCGAGCGTCGGAAGGTGCGGATCGACAGCAAAGAGGGGGAATTCGGTGCAAGACGCACAGAGTTTGAAGCTCGCCGGACAAAGCGGGGCTTCCGCCAAGAACTTCTGGCCGACCGGCTGGTGGTCGCTCGTCGATTTCAAGATCGGTATCGTCCCGCTGCCGATCTTCGTGATTCTGCTCGCGTTGATCGCGCTCTATGCGCTCACGGGAAGCGTGCCCTCCGACATCCTGATGGCCATAGTCTTGCTGTCGATGGGCGGCTTCGCCTGTGCCGAATTGGGCAAGCGCATCCCGATCATCCGCAATATCGGCGCCGCAGCGATTTTTGCCACCTTCATCCCCTCGTTCCTCGCCTTTCATCATCTGTTGCCGAGCTCCGTCCTCGCCTCGGTGACGGAGTTCACCAAGAACTCCAACTTCCTCTATCTGTTTATCTCCTGCATCATCGTCGGCAGCATTCTGGGGATGGATCGCGGCGTCCTCATCAAAGGATTCCTCAAGATCTTCGTCCCGCTTGCCGCTGGGTCGATTGCCGGCGGGATCGTCGGCACGATTGTGGGGATTTTCATGGGTCTCGGCGTCTTCCACACCTTCTTCTTTGTCGTCGTGCCGATCATGGCGGGCGGCGTGGGCGAAGGGGCTATCCCGCTTTCGATCGGCTATGCACAAATCTTGCACCAACCCCAAGGCGATCTGTTCGCGCAGGTGCTGCCGCCGGTCATGCTGGGCAGCCTGACGGCAATTCTGCTGGCCGGTACCCTCAACTATGTCGGCAAGAAATATCCGCACCTGACCGGCGAGGGCCGTCTGCAGCCGGGCGAGCATGACGAATTGCCGCGGGAAGAAGAGGACCGAGGCGGCCAGGTCGACGTGGCGACGGTCGCGGCGGCTGTCGTTACCGCCGTGACGCTTTATCTGATCGGCGCGCTGACGCAGCGTCTCTTCAGCTTTCCGGCGCCGGTGACGATGCTCATTATCGCGGTTTTGCTGAAGCTGGTGCGGGCGGTGTCGCCGTCCCTGCAACAAGGCGCCTTTCACGTCTACAAATTCTTCTCGACGGCAGTTACCTATCCCCTGCTGTTCGCGATCGGCGTTTCCTTGACGCCGTGGGACAAGCTGGTTGCGGCCTTCACCCTGCCCTATCTCATTACCATCGTCTCGACGGTGGCGACGATCATGGCGACCGGGTTCGTGGTCGGGGGCTGGCTGAAAATGTATCCGATCGACACCGCCATCGTCACCGCCTGCCACAGTGGCCAGGGCGGCACCGGCGATGTCGCCATTCTCACGGCGGCCAATCGGATGCAGCTCATGCCCTTTGCGCAGATCGCCACGCGCATCGGCGGGGCGATTACCGTGACGGTGGTGCTGATCGTGTTGACGCAATTGGTTTAGCGACGGGCGCGCTCACCGGAAGTTGCGCGCGTCCGGGATCGCCTCGGCCAGATCGGCGCCGGGCGCCGCTTCGGCCAGGGCGCGGAGATGATCGGAGAGATCGGCGAAGCGCTCGCCGATGACATGGGTCACGAGCCCCTCGCGCTGCAGCCGCCCGTGCACGGCGAGTAAGCGCGCACCGAGCACTTCACGGCGGAACCGCTCGAGCAGCGACGGCCAGATGATGATGTTGGCGACGCCGGTCTCGTCCTCGATGGTGGCGAAGACGACGCCGGAAGCGGTGCCGGGACGCTGGCGGATGAGCACCAGCCCGGCGACGGTGACCCGCTTTCCGTCGGGCAGGCCGGCGAGCGCCGCGGCCGGCAGAATACCCTCACCCGCTAGGCGAGGCCGCAGCAGCGCCAGGGGATGCGCCTTCAGGCTCATATGCAGCACCCGATAATCTTCGATCACAGATTCGCCGAGCGACGCCCTGGGCAGCAGGATTTCGGGCTCGTCGCCGGCTTCGATGGGAGGCCGGTTGTCGCCCGGCAGCGCCCGCGCCTCTGCCGCCGCGAACAGCGGCAGCGGCGCGCCGCCCAATGCTCGCACCTGCCACAGCGCCTCGCGGCGGCCCAAGCCCAGGGACTGCCAGCCATCCGCTTCCGCCAGGCGCTCCAAGGCCTGAACCGAAACCGCGGCCCGCCGCCACGCACCGCGTACCGAGCGGTACCAGGCCACGCCGCGCGCTTCGGCCAGGCGCACGGCATCGCTCTCGCGGAAGCCCTTCACCTGGCGGAAGCCGAGCCGGACGCAAGGCCCGGCGCGGCCGCGCTCGATGGTGCAATCCCATTCCGAATGGTTGACATCGACCGGCCGCACTTCGACGCCGTGCTCGCGCGCGTCGCGGACGAGCTGCGCCGGGGCATAGAAGCCCATCGGCTGGCTGTTGAGCAGCGCCGCGCAGAACAGCGCGGGATGGTGCCGCTTGAGCCAGGCGCTGACATAAACCAGATGCGCGAAGGAGGCGGCATGCGATTCCGGAAAGCCGTACTCGCCGAAGCCCATGATCTGCTGGAAGCAGCGCGTCGCGAAGTCGAGGCGATAGCCGTTCTCCACCATGCCGGCGATGAATTTGTCGCGGAAGCGGTGGATCTCGCCGGAATGGCGGAAGGTCGCCATGGCGCGGCGGAGTTGATCGGCTTCTTGCGCCGAGAAGCCCGCCGCGACGATGGCGATGCGCATCGCCTGCTCCTGGAAGAGCGGCACGCCGAGCGTCTTCTCGAGGACTGATCGCAGCGCCGCGCTCGGATATTCCACCTTCTCCTTTCCCTCGCGCCGCTTCAGATAGGGATGCACCATGTCGCCCTGGATCGGTCCCGGGCGCACGATCGCCACCTCGATCACCAGATCGTAGAAGCGGCGCGGCTTCAGGCGCGGCAGCATCGACATCTGGGCGCGGCTCTCGACCTGGAAGACGCCGACCGAATCGCCTCGGCACAGCATGTCATAGACGGCAGGGTCCTCGGCCGGGACATCGATGAGGCCGAACGGCTTCCCGCTCTGCGCTTCCAGGAACTCCAGGGATTTGCGGATGCAGGTGAGCATGCCCAGCGCCAGGAGATCCACTTTCAGCAGGCCCAAGGCATCGAGATCGTCCTTGTCCCATTGGATGACCGTGCGGTCCGCCATCGCCGCGTTCTCGATCGGCACTAATTCGTCGAGCCGATCGCGGGCGATGACGAAGCCGCCGACATGCTGCGAGAGATGACGGGGAAAGCCGATGAGCTCGCGCGCCAGCGCGACGGCGCGCGCGATGGTGGCGTCCGCGGGATCGAGCCCCGCCTCGCGCACCCGG
>Ga0209415_10000298_pt1 | contig 88889 bp, 66 predicted proteins | sample PeaSoiSIISIP2007_FD_187696 | JGI IMG/M metagenome (GOLD analysis project Ga0209415, IMG submission 187696) | Peat soil microbial communities from Weissenstadt, Germany - SII-SIP-2007 (SPAdes) (version 2) | ecosystem: Environmental > Terrestrial > Soil > Wetlands > Peat | place: Germany... | reverse complement strand
GTTCCCGAAGACGTAGCCGTCGAGGTTGCAGTCGCCGCCGCATTCGCACTCGTCGTTCACGCAGGTCTCACGGTCACCCCGGCAATTCTTGAGGTCGACGGTCGGATCGCTGCGGTCACACTCTCGGATCGGAACGCAGACGCCGGCACGGCAGTGGAAACCGGAGCCTTCGAGATTGACGCAGTCCTGGTCCGTCATGCACGTCGGCAGCGGTGTCGGTGTCGGCGTCGGCGTCGACAGATCGCGACAAATGCCGGACACGCAAGTAAGGCCGTCGGGACAGTTCTGATCCGGGCATGCAATGGTGGGCGTTGGCGTCGGAGCCGGCTGGCAGCGTTTATCGGATCCGCACACCTGCCCGAGCGGACAGTCTTTGTCGACAAAACATGGGTACGGCGTCGGCGTTACGGTTGGCGTCGGCGTCAAGGTCGGCGCCGGTAAGATCGTCCCCGGGTTCACCTGCACTTGCACGCCCGGCACCGTGTCGTCGTTATTGTCACTGACCACCACGCGATCGGTGGTGAGGCTCACCGGCTGATTCGGCACGGCGTTCGCCGGCACCTGGAACGTACAGGTCGCCAACGCACCGGTGTCGAAGGAGGCGGTTGGAAATTGGATGTTGTCAAAAATCGCCAGTCGGAGCCGCGCCGTACCGGTCGGATCAGGCGGACGCACCGTCGTCACCAAGGTGGCACTGAAGCTTTGGTGGATCAGCCGTGGATCGGGCGCGCACGGAAAATTGCAGCTCGCCGTCGCCGCGCAATCTGAGCTTCCGTTACACGACGCGCCGGTATCCGAGCACGCGCCGCCGATCTGTATCTGTGACGTATTGAAAAGGACGTCGACCTGCGTGCCGGCAAGGATTGGATCGGCGCTCTGACGCGTCAAGCTCAACGTCAGCGTGAGACTCCCGCCTTGCACGCCATTGCCGGTCGCCACCGTCACGGTGACGGCACCCGCTATCTGTGCCGAGAGCCCGAGAGAGACCGCGACAGTGCAGCATCTTACAAGCCAGCCACCGATCGCTGCGCGTTTCATACGCTTCGGATCCGCCATTCCAAAGTCCCTCCTGTGGCTGTCGTGGCACACGGTGAGCTCACTCCCACAGACCGCGCCTGCACCAGCACACTTCTCAACACTACGAGCCGTTCCCGCATCCATCGCGCGCACGCAGCCTTACTGAGGACACCCGAGGGCCAGGCTCATAACGGCACGGGTGATGTCGGACACGAAGACCTGGCCGTCACCATCAGCATCGGCCGCCGGGCAATCGGAGAGCTGGGCCTGACCCGCCATGATCTCGACCGCCAGCGTCACCTCATTGACAAAGACCTGACCGTCACCGTTGCAGTCCCCCGGACAGAACGCCGCCGCCGGCGGCACCGGGGTTGGCGTGGGCAGCAATATGGAGACTCCACCACTGACCGCCTGGGTGCCGAACGTATTGCCTTGCGCGTCACTCACATTCAGGCGGTCCGCCTGCAGCGAGATGGCGCTCGCCGGCGCGCTACCCTTTATCTGGAACGTACACGTCAGAATCTGTCCGTCGCTGAATGACGCGATCGGAGGCGTGATGTCGCCAATGAACAGGCGCAAACGCTGCAGGCCCGCCGGCGCAGGCGGCGAGTCCGGCAGGGTCGCCGACACGACGTCATCCGTTAGGCGCGGATCTCGGTTGCAGGACACGCCTGGATCGCCGATATCGAGCAGCGTCGGATCGAACAGCAAGTCGAGCTGTGCGGCCGCTACTGCTCCCTGGCCGCCGCTGAGATCGACGGAGATGGTTGCCGACTGCCCGCTGACCGTCGTCCCTACCGTCAGGGTTACCATGCCGCCGCGGTCGTGAGCGAAGATGAGCGGCTGGCCTTCTTGTTGGCAGCCTTCAGCCAGGTTGGTGACCGCCAGCATGATATCGTTCGCCATGACGGCACCGCTGCCGTCGACATCGGCCGCCGGACAGGTGTTCAGCGTCAGCAAGTCGCCGAGAATCTTCACCGCTTTGTTGATCTCATTGACGAACACGAACCCATCGAGGTTGCAGTCGCCACCGCACTCGCAGAGGTTATTGATGCACGCCTCGCGGGCCCCAAAGCAAGCATGACGATCCACCGCCGGGTCCGAATCATCGCACTGCCTTTCGATCTTGCAGAAACCGGTGCGGCAGTGTTTCCCGGCCGGGCATTGGCTGTCGTCGGTGCATGCCTGGAACGTCGGCGTCACCGTCGGCGTGCTGGTCGCCGTACCGGTCGGGGTGACCGTCGGCGTGCGCGTCGGCGTCGCCGTGGGCGGCGGGACGACACAGGAACCTTTGACGCACATCTGCCCGGCCGGACACGTGCCGTCGGGACACATCCCCGCGCCATAGAATGGGTTGAGCGTGGCAAAAACGTCCGCCGCCTGGTTGTTGTCACCGCCAACCAGATTCGAGGCAAACGACACGAAGCCGATCTGTTTGCCGTCCTGGCTGATCGAAGGTGGGACATCCGGGGTACCGCCGTTGGCCTCGACGCCTTGGTCATTCACGTCGACCAGCTTCGTAATGCCGATCTGACGGTCGCGCACGAACACGTCGGCGCTGCCGTTGCTGTCGTTCGGGACCAAGTTGGTGCCGAACGACCCGAACACTACGAAGCGTCCGTCACCGCTCACGCTCGGCGGGAAGGAGAAATCATTCGCATCACCGCCGCTCGGATTGACGCTGATACGTTCAATTGTCTTCGTGATGCGGTCATACGCGAACACATCCACTAGGCCGTTGTTGTCGTTCGGGACGAGGTTGTCGGCAAGCGACTTGAAGGCCACCAAGTGTCCGTCTCCACTGATGGCCGGCAAGATGCTGTCACCGTTGCCCTGCGCGCCGCTGCTGGAGACGCTGACCAGCTCGATCGTACCGGTGTTGCGGTTGCAAACGAACACGTCGAGGTCACTGTTCGTATCGCCAGGCACGAGATTGCTCGCCGCCGACACGAAGGCCACGAGGTTGCCGTCGGCGCTGATGCTCGGCCAATAACTGAAGCGGTTGCCTTGCACGCCGTTGCACACCCGTTCGGTGGTCTGGTTTCGCCGATCGCGAACGAAGATATCAGCGGCGTTGTTGGTGTCGCCGGCGATGAGGTTCGAGGCCGCCGACTGGAACGCGACGTACCGACCGTCATCGGTCGGATCGCAATACGTCACACCGGGAGGGCACGCGTTGACGCTTGGGGCTACGCTCGGTCCGTTGCCCTGTGTTCCATCCGTCGCAACGCTGATCAGCTCGGTGGTGCCGCTGTTGCGCACGCGCACAAACACGTCGGTTTGCCCGTTGGTGTCCTGTGCCACCAGATTCGTGGCTGCCGAATAAAACGCCACGGTGCTCCCGTCGGCGCTGATCGCCGGGGCGCCGCCGGTCGGTTGGCTGGCGCCGTTCGCCTGTGCGCCCGCGCTGCTGATGCTGACACGCTCGGTCTTCTGCCCGGCGCGATCCCGCACAAACACGTCGCGCAGGGAGTTGGTGTCCCCGGGAACCAGGTTGTTGGCATCGGAGTAGAAGGCGACAAAATTTCCGTCGGAGCTGACCGCCACGCCGTTGCTCGGCGCGTTGCTGGCGTTGCCCTGAAAACCCACACTCGCGAGGTCCACCGCGGCAGCCGGCACCGCCATGTACGTACCGAATGCTCCTGCGAACAGCAGGATGATCGCCGCACCAATCGCACAATCATGGAAGCGGCGGCGCGCGCCCAGCAGACTCTTTGGTGTTGCCTGGTGAATGGAGAACTCTGCCTTACGCATATTCATGCGTGCCTCCTCATGTGGGCGCTTCCGTCGCAGTTGGCCAGCAACGCACCGCCGACGAACGAGAAGGAAAGCTCCGGCCTGCCGCCACAACGGTTCTTAATCAACTCCCGTTTTGCATCGAACGCCATACAACTTTCCCCCTGGACAACATAGCGACAACGGCCGTTAACGGTGCCACTATAAATAGGAAAAGTCAACACTTTCTCCACAGGGAGGCACCGATGCGCGGCCCGCGGTCAGGGCCAAAACATCCCGTTCTGAGCCGACACGATCGAGTTGTTTGGGCGATTGCCGCACAAACAGGTTGTCTCCTTCAACCTCGAGGGCTCGTAACACGATACGACCGTGGCCGCAGGCCTGATCGGCAAAATTTAGGTGACCACGCGGGCAATTTCTTCCGGAAGATTGCCGAATTGAAAGCCGGCCTTGCCGAGCAACTCTAGAATTACGCTGGCAAAAAACGCCTCCTCGCGGGCGCCGGGAGCCTTATCGAGCAGGAACAGCAACGGCAGGTCGCGCGCGTCGCCGGCCCGCAGGCCGATGACGGCACGCGCCACCGACGGGCAGCCCGGCGAGAGGTGGAGGATGACCGCCTCCGGATCGATCATCGCTGCAAACTCCAACGCCTGCTTCCCATCCAGCACGATCGACGTCGAAATGCCGGCGGCCGTCAGCGGTTCCCGCAGGCGGCTCATCCCATCGACATCGGCGCTCAAAACCAACAGCCGCCGCAGCTTGGGCCGCAATCGCCCGAGCCGCTCAACGACCCGGTCGGGGTCAGTCGGCCAGAGGGCAAAGTCGGCACGCCCGAAGGAAAATCCCTTCGGCGCCTTGGGCGTCATTGCATAGGCGAGAATCGGCACATTGCTAGTGCTGGTGCGTTCGCGCAAGAGCCGGAGCGTGCGCCATGCCCCCACGCCGCCACCGAGATTGAGCATGGCACACTTCACTTTGCGCCGCGCCAGCTCGTCCACACCGGGCTCCGCCGGCGGGAGCGCCGTGACTTCAAAACCCGCACCGGCCAAGGCCGCGCAGGCACCGTCGCGCAACGGACCGTCGTCCAAAATCACCAGCTCCGCCGCCGCGGCTTGCACCGGCCGAGCCGGCGTGGCAGACGTCTCCACGATCGGTTCCGGAGCCGGTTCCACGAGTGCCCCGAGCGGCGCCGCCCGCTCGATAACCAACGGTCCCGTCTCTTGCGCTGGCCGATCACCTCCGTCTTCAAGGTCTCCGTTCGGGCCCTCGCGCTGCGCCGCAAACTTGCGCGCCAAGAGGGCCATTTCCTCGGCGTGGCTGGCGCGCTCGCGGTCAAGCTGATCGCGCACCTCCTGCACCCGTTGCTGCAACACATCACGCTGGCTGGCCCAGTCGGCGGTAGCCGCTGCTGTCGCCTGGCCGGCTTCTTGGAGTTGGATACGCTCGGCTGTTGCGGCTTCGAGCATCGCATCTCGTTGCCGAACCTGCACCGTGACATCCGCGAGACGCTGCTCGGCGGCAGCCAACCGCTCGGCGAGCGTCCCTTCCGCCGCACTGGCGCGCTTCCGTTGCGCGCGATCCTCAGCCCGCGCAGCCTGCAGCTCAGCCACCTCGGCTGCTCGGGCTTCCGCCGCCGCCAATGTCCGTTCCAGTTCGATGCAACGCGCGGCAAGTGTTTCGCCGCGTGCGACCTCGCAGCGCAACCGTTCGCCGTCCGCCGTTGCCGCCCGCTCGGCGCGCTGCAGCCGATCGTCCAGCATGGTCCGCTCCGCGGTCAGCGTTTCGATCTGCTGACGCAGCTCATCGACGGCCGACTGTTGGCGCTGGACCGCTTCGCGGCGCGCGGCTTCCGCATCGTCGAGCGCACGGCGCGATTGCCGCTGGGCGTCCTGCAGTGCGGCACGCTCTTTTGTGAGTGTAGCCACTTGCTGGCGGGTCGCTGCCAAGGCATGGAGCGCCGCTTCCTGCTGGTTGCGTGCGGCGGTCAGCTCGTGGTTCAGCTGCAGCGCACTGGCGGCGTGTGTATCCTCCCATCGCTGGCGTTCGGCTGCCGTCTGCTCCAACTCGGCGGTCAACCGGTCCACATCGGCGCGCAATGCGGCACCGGTCTTATGCCAAGTGGTTTGCGCCTCACGCGCCGCGGCCTGCTCCTGACGCAGCACGACCAGCTGCGCGTCGCGTTCGGCCAGCGTGCCGAGCAGCGCGGCAGCGTCGCCCGACACGCGATCCAACTCGGCGCGCGCCTGGACCAATTCACTGCGCAGGCCCTGCTCCGTCTCACTACGGGCGGCCCGTGCCTGCGCCAGCGCCTGACGCAACGAGGCATTTTCGTTTTCCGCGGCGGCGCCCGCGGTTTCCAGCTCGGCGGCCTTGCGGTTCAGCGCCTCGGCCAATGCCGCACGCTGTTCGAGCTCGGCCTGCGCGGCTTCCAGCTGCTGCTTCCAGGCGTCGCGCTCGGTCTCGAGCGCCGCGCGATCGAGGGCCGAGCGCCCTTGCAGACTCTCCAGTTCCGCTTGGCCTGTGCGCGACTCGCTCGTGAGCTCGGCAACGCGGGCCGCGAGTCGCGTCCGTTCGGTCACCGCAGCACCGATCGTCGCGTCGCGCTGCTGCAGGGCGGCGCTGAGCTCTCCCAGGCGCCGGTGCGCGGCGGCGACGCGCTGTGCCGCATCCCGTGCATCGTCGTCGGCGCGTGCACGTTCGGCCCGGAGTTGTTCGACGGTTCCCTCAAGCTCGGCCAAAGCCGCACGCTGCGTGGCGATCTGCCCCTGCTGGGCGGCGGCTTCAGCTTCCAGACGGGTGCGCTCGTCGTTCAACCGTTGCAACGCCGCTTGTTGCGCCGCGTGCCCGCGGTCGGCGGCGGCGAGCGCCTCGGCGTGTTGCTGCCGCGCCATCTCCAGCTCTTCGGCGAGCGCGTCCCGTTCGCGCGCCGCGCCCCCGGCCTCACCGCGCACGGCAGCCAGCCGTTGTTCGAGATCGACGACTTGGCTGCCCAGCGCGCTCGCCTGATGCGCCAGCAGCCCGCGGTCGGCGGTCTGCTGGCGCAGGTGCTCGATCTCGCTCGTCGCTCGGGCGAGCTCACGCTCGAGGGCCGTGTGCCGCGCTTCCGCACTCGCCAGCGACTGCTCGAGCCGCACGCACCGCTCGGCATCGGCCGCCGCCCGTTCGGCTTGCTCCTGTAGTCCCTGCGCTGCGCCCGCAAAGCGCTCCTGGAGTGTCGCGCGCTCGGAAGTGAGCGCCTCCAGGTCTCGACGCAACGCCGCGCTGTCGGCCTGCGCTTCGGCGGCGCGGCGACGAGCTTCCGTGAGGGCGTCCTGCAAAGCGGCGCGGTGCTGTTCGAGCTGGTCGATCTGCGCATGCGCCGCCTGCATGCCCTGCGAGAGAGTCTGAGCTTCCTCGTCTTGGGCAGCGAGCGCCGCCAGTCGGCGCTCCACATCCGCCCGTTCATCACGCAGGCCCTGGCACTCCGCCGCAATGTCTCGGACCCGGTCTGCGGCGGCGGCGAGCTGCGCGCGCAACTGAGTGCGTTCATCATCCGACGCGCCACGGCCCTGCTCGAGCGCGTCGATCGCCTGGTGCAGCTCTGTGCACTGCTGCATGGCCGCTGCGGCACGATGCTCGTGGGCCGTACGGTCGGTTTCGGCGCGCTCCAAACGCTCAGCCAATGCCGCACGTTCCGCGGTCAGGGTCTCGGCGTGTTGGCGCAACGCGGCCAACTCGCTTTGCACCTGGGCGAGCGTCGCGGCGGTCGCTTCCGCTTGCACTGCGTCCTGACGTGCCTGGCGCAGCGCCGCACGCGTTGCGTTGCGTTCCTGCACCAGTTTGGCAACCTGTTCGCGCGCCGCCTGTAGGCCTTGTGCCAGCGCCTGCTCTTCTTCGCCGTGCGTGGCGACGACGAGCGCCAACTGGCGTTCCAGCTCCGCCTGCCCGTCGCGCAGCTGCTGACATTCAGCATCGCGCTCCTGCAGCTGCGTGGTCGCCTGCGCCAGCTCGGCATGCGCGCCGGCACCGGCTTGCTGTGCCACGCTTTCCGCCTGCTGCGCCGCTTCCGCCTGCTGGCACAGCTCCATGAGTTGGCGGTCGCGCACGGCAGCGTCGGCACGCAGCGCTTCGAGCTCATGGCTGAGCGTCTCTTCCCGGCGGCGGCCGGTCGCACGCGCCTCCTCCAAGGCGTGCTGAGCCTGCGCGCATTCGGCGGTGGCGGCGACGCGCGCGACCTCGATGTGTGCGGCGGTCCGCTGTAGCTCATCCGTCAACGCCGACAGCCGCTCCGCTTCCGCTCGGGCGGTCGCCGCCTGCGCGCGCCACGCATCGCGATCCGCCCCCAGCTGCCGTTGCGCCTCGGTGTGGCCTGCGCGTACGGTGGCCAACGCCGCTTCCGCAGCGCCCGTTGCGTTGCGCGCCGCGGCGAGCTGATCGGCCAGCTGTTCGCGTTCGGCCGCGGCAGACGCGTGGGCAGCATCGCGTGCCGAGGTGGCCTCCGCCCGGACACGCTCGAGCGTCGCATGCAGCTCGGCGACGGCGGCTGCCCGCGCTTGCATCTCGTCACTGCGCTCCCGCAGCGCCGCGTGCAGCTGATCACGTTCCTCCGTCAGCGCTTGAAGCGTGTCACGCAGCGCCGCCTGCTCACGCGCGCCGACGGCGGCGCTCTCCGTCTCGCGGCGCCGCGCCGCGTCGAGCTGTTCGGCGAGCCCGGCACGCTGCCGTTCGGCACCGGCGGCGGCGCCTTGCGCGGCCGCCAGCGCTTGTTCCAACTCGACGACCCTGCTGCCCAGCTCGCTCGCATGGCGCGCCAGCACGCCGCGGTCGGCGCTCTGCTGGCGCAGGTTCTCGATCTCGTTGCGCAATGCCGAGAGCTGCGTGTCGCGCTCGGCCACCAAGGCCGCACGGTCGGCAACTTCGTTCTGCAGCACTGTCGCGGCCGCTCGCAGGCGCTCCGCTTCGGTGCGCACGGCGGCTAGCTCGGCCCGTACGCTGCGCTCGCTCTCGTTGCGGCCGGCACGCTCATCCGCCAGCGCGCGGCGCAGCACGGCCTGCTCGGCGACGACGGTATCACGCGTCGCCTCGAACTCGCTGACGGCCTGTCTGAGCTCTTCGTTGAGCCGGGCGAGTTGATCCCGCTCATCGCGGGTCGCCCCCAACGAGGTGGATGCGGCATCGCGCGCCACCATAGTACTCTGGAGATCGCGCTGGAGTGCCGCCAGCCGCTCGATGCGCTCGGCAAGCTCGGCCTGCGTGGTCGCCAGCTGCTCCTTCCATCCCTGACGCTCAGTCTCCAGCGCTTCGCGGCGCTCCGCGTCTCGTGCGCGCGCGCGCGTCAAGGCCTCTTGAGCGGCCTGCAGCTGGCCGCTGATTGTGGCCGCCTGTGCGCTCAGCTGCTCGCGTTCGCCGGCAACGGTGTCCAGCGTCGCCTCGCGCTGGCGCAGCAGCGTGTCCAGCTCCAGTGCTCGGTGCTCGGTTTCGGTCAGACGGCGGGCGACGCCGCGCCCGTCCTCGACGGCGCGCTGCAGGCGTTCGGTCAGGCCGGCGCGGTCGGCGGTCAGCATCTCCATTTGCCGGCGGAGCTCCGCCGCCTCGGCTTGGAGTTGCCCGAGTGCGGCCGCGTGAGTGATATCCGCGTCGCCGGCCCGCTGACGCGTCTCCGCAAGCGCGGCGCGCAGCTTGTCACGTTCATCGCGCACGCGCTGCCGTTCGGCACCGATCTGCTCGACGTGCGCCGTGAGGGTGGCGATCTCCGCGCGCAGGGCCGCGTTGGCCTGTTGGTCGCTCACCTGCGCCTGCTGGGACGTCTCGTACTGTTGACGGACGGCGGCAATTTGGGTGTCGCGCTCGCTCACGCTGCGTGCGCGCTCGGCCAGTTCGCCGCGCGCAACGGTCAGCGCAGTCGTCAACCGCTCGACTTCGGCGCGGGCGGCGGCGAGATCCGTCTGCAAGCCCTGTTCGGCTTGCAGGCGGGCGGCGCGCTCGTCCTCCAAGGTTCGACGCAATGTCTCGTTTTCAGCGAGCGCGCCGGCTCGTGCGGCTTCGAGCTGCGTTGCCGTGCCGGACAGCTGTTCCGCCAGCGGCGCCAGGCGCTCCAGCTCCGCGCGGGCCGCCTGCAACTGGCTGACGGCGGCAGCGCGCGCGACGAGGGCGCTGCGCAGCTCGCCTTCCAAAGCCGCCGCGCTCTCGGTGCGCTGCACCAGCTGCGTCCGGACGGAGGCGGTCTGCTCCTTCCAACCGTCGCGATCGCTTTCGGTGGTCGCCAGATCCTCCGCGTGACGCGCTTTGAGGCGCTGCGCGGTTTCTTCGCCCGTCCGCACCTGCGCCGTCAGCGACTCCACCTGTCCCGTGAGTCGGTCACGTTCCGCGCGCACCGTGGTCAGCGCCGCCTGCAACTCGGCGTTGGTCGACTCCGCCGCCTGCAATCGCTGCGCGAGTCGGTCGCGCTCGCCCTCGAGCGCCGCAATGGTCTTTTGCGCGGCGGTATGTCGGGCATCGCCGATTGATTGGGTGCGAGCGCGCTCGGAATCGACGGCCAGTAGCCGATCCTGGAGCGCGGCAATTTCGGAGCGCAGCTCGGCCGCGTCGGTGGCGCGACCCCCGTCCAGTTGGGTGAGCTCCTGCCGCAGAGCGTCACGCTCGCGGGCCAGCGCGTTTCCGGAGGCGGTCAGCGCACGCACCGCGTGCGCGCCGCGTTCCAGCTCCCCGCGCGCCTGCTCCAACTGCTGCTCGAGGTCGTCGATGCGGGCGACGAGCTCCTCGTTCGCCGGCTCGGGGGCCGCCGGCGGCGCGCTCGGACTTTCGACCAGATGCAGAGACGGCGCCGCCCCTGCGCGACTGCCCGCCGCAGCTTTATCCGGCCCCGGCGCGCTGGCGTCCGCACCGTCGTCGGCGCGTATGGTCGTGGCAGAGCGCAACGGGCCCCGGTCAAGTTCGCGCAGGCCGCGGGCGCAGGCGCGAATGGCCTGGCTCAGCGTCTGGAGCTGGGTGTCGGGAAAGGCGCGACCGCCCACCGCAAACAGCAGCAACACGCCGGTAGGCTCATAGTCGTAATAGATGGGCAGCGAGGCGATCGACAGGGCCTTGGGTGACAGGATCGTGAACGCGCGGGGGACGAACGGGTTTTGGTGCGCCGCTTCGATCACGTTGATGCGCCGGTTGCGTAGGCCACGCAGCGGGATTTCCCATGGGCAGGCATCGCCGTCACCAAGCGCCGTCCGTGCCTCACTCGGCAGGTCGCGATCAGCGAGCAAAACCAGCCGATCGCGCCGGCGCTCGTACCCCAGAACGGCGACGGCCTTGACGCACATGGCTTCGGCGACCAAACCGGCCATCGCGCCGGCGAAGTCGGCGCGTGAGAGATTTTGTCCGAGCAGCTCGACGAAGCGATTGCCCAAACCTGCAAGCGCGGTGGGAGCGGCTACGGACGGCGGAACGACACCCGGCGCGCGCGCCGAAGACGCGGACGCCATTAGCGGCCGATCTCCAAAGCCACGTGTGTGGGCACTTGTCTCGGACCGGCCGAATCTCGTTGTCGCGCCCCGTCGAACACGTCGCCTCTCTTGAAACTATTCACACCGCGCTGCGCGGTGTGCTGTACGAGGCCGCAAGAGGCGTACCACCACGCGCCGCGTTGCAAGCAGAAACCGGCCGCCGCGGAGCACCGGCGAATCGCCAAGAATGGCGCGATCAGACAAGGAGTTGCGGGGAGAAAGGGGGATGGCGGCGCGGCGGCGGCGAATGGCGAAGATTCAACAAGCGGCGGTTTTCCGCCACTGGCGGCCCTCCAGCCGTGCCCCACCGATCCGGAACCGCTGCCCGCGCCGAACCGCTACGGGCACACCCACGTGCCGCCGCTGTCTTGATGGACAACGAGACGCTTGACCACCGTACTGCGGCCGAAAGTGAGCGAGAGCACCGTGCCGGCACCCGTCATGCCGCGTTCGGGAGCACGGCTCGTCCGTACCACGAAGAGGGCGGTCGACCCGCGCATCAGGGTCAAGGACACCGCTCCGGCACCGTCGGCACCGCTCACGACGCCGCTGTACCGCAACGAGTTCCGGCTCGCGCGGCGCAGCGAACGGGCGCGAACCGTGCCTGCGTAGAGCGGCCCGCTGCTGTCGCTCAGTCCAATCGCGATGCCGTCACGTGCCGGCTCGAACGGCGGCGTGGTCGGAAAGTGGACGAGCGCGCTGACGAGCACACCGGGCGACGGTCCACCGATGGCGAACGCGTACAACTGCACCGGATCGCAGGCGTCGCCCACGCCGTCATGGTCGCGGTCCGCCTGATCAGGATTCGCAACGTTCGGGCAGTTGTCACAGGCATCACCGACGCCATCGCCGTCCGAGTCCGTCTGGTCAGGATTCGGCACGTTTGGGCAATTGTCTACGTTGTCGGGAATACCGTCGCCATCCTCATCCTTCGCTGCCGGGGGATACATCGCCTGTACTCCGGCGATGTCGTCGGCACGCAACGACGCACCGCGGCCGTCGAAATGGGCCATGTAGTACATCGTCGCATCCTTGAGGATGGGGTTGGGTTCCTGCGGGTTCTCCGAAGGATGAGCCAAGCCGATGGTGTGGCCGATCTCGTGCGTGACCACTTCGGCGACATTCGTGGGATTCCAATATGGGCACTTGCCAAAGCCATCGTTGACCGTCAGATCACCTTCGATAATGCGAACAAACGCCGTACCGTTGACCGTCGACTTGGAGGCATTTGTGGTACAAAAGCCGCCGATGGCGAGGATGCCACCGCAGTTCGACGGCGCACCGATCTCCCCGAAGGGATCGTTGAATTGAATCGTGTTGACGCCGTCACACGCGTTGAAGGGCGCCGGAGTCGTGGTGCCGGCGTTGACCAGCCGTAGGCTGCTGCCGGCTGCGTTCCACGCCGCCATCGCCGCACTCACGACGTTCATCGAGGGACCGAAACCGAGCGTTGTATCGCCGACCGGGACAACCAGAAACGATACTGGATTCCCGTGATCCGGCTCCATCCACCGTGCCGGCGGCGAGCCCAAGAACGTAAACGCATCGCTCATACGATCGCTGGCGCTGACCGCGGACGTCACGGGAAGAGGATCGGCGGCGGCACCATTCGGGTCTGCCGCAACTATCTGCCGCAGTCGCGGCAGGAAGCCGGCGAGCGGCAGCGCTTCGTTCGCGGCATCCTGGGTCAACACATTACCCATTTTATCGAACAAGGCCACCGCGGCTTCGGAGCCGCCCAATTGGCGGCGTGCCACGTCGCCGGTGGAGGTTGGCACGATCGTGTACTTTCCCATCGCCCAGCCGTTCACCGCAAGCTTGCCGTCGGGGCGCTGACGCAAGAACAGGAGCACGTGCTCGCCGCGGAAGAACTGCGGCGCACCGAAGACGACCCGCCGTACCGTGCCGGCCGAGCCGCCGGGAATCGTCGCGGTGATGCGGCGCCGCGCGCGTCCCTTCACGGTCTCTTCGACGGCAACGATGACGTCGGTTTCAATCTGATCCGCAGAATCCGCGGTAGTGTGAATCGACTCGACCTGGCCCAGCACAATCAATCCAGAGCTTTGCACCAGATCGGCCTCCGACATCATCACGAAAGTCGTCCCATACAATGGTCGTCGTGATACAACAATGGCGAAAACCGTGAATGCGACAATTTTCTTATTCGACAGTCTGAACAGGTTCATGTGTTCGTCTCCCGCCGCGCTGGCGGCTCACAAGCGCCGATGTGCAACGCGGGTGCCATGTTGTACGGCGGGCGCTTTTTCCGGACATGGAGACGAAGCTCGCAAACCGTGCGGCACGCGGCTGACGAAACACGGGCTTCCGTTGCGATGCAGCTGCGAGGTGACGCGCCATCAGGGCGTGATCGCAGGGCACACGGCCCACCACGCGAATAGCGGTGTCGCACGCGGCAATGCGGTCCGGAGTGCGGAAGTGAGGTGAGTGGCGGGCGGTTACAACCGCGCCATCAATCAGAAGCCGTCGGGTACGTGCGCGATGAACAGGCGGTAGCCGTGTAGATCACCGATGGCGGTGAGCAAGCGCTCAACGTTGACCGGCTTGCGCAGAAGCGCGACGGCGCCGCCTTTGTAGCTCTCGATCAGATCGTCTTCGCGCTCCGAGCCGGTCAAGATGATCACCGGGGATGCGGCGCAGCCGCTTGTCAGCCCAGATCGCACGCATAACCGCGCGCCCGTCGACCTTCGGAAGCTCCAAATCGAGGAGCACGAGATCGATGCCCGATCCCTCGGGCTCCAAGCAGTTGCGGTACAGCAAGTCCAACGCCGCCTGTCCATCCTCGACGACGGTCAGCGGATTGCCGATCTTGGCGCGCTCAAAAGCGCGGCGCGTGATGTCGACGTCGTCCGGGTTGTCCTCGACGAGAAGAAGGCGGGCAGCGCGGGCGCCGGCTATCTGCATTTCGGCCATCGCATCTCACAGCGTAGTGGACGGGCCGACACTGGTCAAGGCGCATGCGCTATCGGATCACGGCTGTTCAGACGCCGCCGCTCAACGTCGCGCTGGTGCTGCCGGAGGTGCTCCGCCGCGGCGGCGGCATGCGCCGGGTCGATCCATTTGACCTGCGACACGCGACTCAGCGCATCGCGCAGGTGCGGCCGGTCGACGCGTCCGGAGCGGTCGTGGTGCGGCAGGTGGCGGACCTTTGTCCCATCGGGCTTGATCTCGATGGCTGCGAAGGCGGAATCGGGCAGGGCGTTGATGTACCGGCGCGTCCACGGCTTGGCGGCCGCGGGCCGGACCCACAGGAGCGATCCGATCAGCAGCGCCGCGCACCACGTTGTGCGCCGCGTGGGTTGCAACCGGCGGCGCGCCGCGGGCACCGGATGCGCCGACACACTCACTTCGTCTTGCCCGCGTAGATGTCCATCACGGTGTGCAAGAACGTGATGGCCTCGTCGCGCGGTCGCTGGAAAGAGTTGCGACCGATGATCGACCCGAAGCCGCCGCCGTCGCGAATCCCTCGGACCTCATCGAGGATCGCGCTGGTCTCCTTGGCTTCGCCGCCGGAGAAGATGACGATGCGCCGGCCGTTGAACGCGCTTTGCACGACGTGGCGCACGCGCTCGGCCAGCGTGGTGATCGGAATGCGCTCCTTCTCGTACACCTTCTTGGCGGCGCTCTGCTCGATGTGCGCCGTCGGCGGCTTGACCTTGATCACGTGCGCGCCGAGTTGCGCCGCGATCTGTGCCGCATACGCCACGATGTCGATGGCCGTCTCACCCTCCTTCGAAACCCCCGAGCCACGCGGATACGACCACACGACAACGGCCAAACCTTTGCGTTTGGCTTCCTCACCGAGGGCGCGAATCTGACCATACATCTCGTTGCGCGCCGCGGATGCGGGATAGATGGTGAAGCCGATGGCGACGCAGCCCAAACGCAGCGCGTCGTCGACGCTGCCGGTGATCGCCGGGCAGGGATCGCTCCCGCCGGAGAGAGAATCGGAATTGTTCAGCTTGAGAATGAGCGGGATTTCACCTGCGTGTTCCGCCGCGCCGGCCTCCAGGAAACCGAGCGGCGCCGCGTAGGCATTGCACCCGGCGCCGATGGCGAGATCGAAGTGATAGCGCGGATCGTAGCCCGGCGGGTTGGGCGCAAAGCTGCGTGCCGGGCCGTGCTCGAACCCCTGATCCACCGGCAGGATCACCAGACGACCGCTCCCGCCGAGGCGGCCATGCGTCAGCAGACGCGCGATGTTCGTGCGTGTGCCCGGGTTGTCACTGCTGTACCAACTGAGAATCTCCTGCACTCGTTCAGTCACCGCTGTACCTCCTTCGGCGTGCTGCAACCCAGTTCGGGTGCGCCGATGATTTGACTACGACAGAGACGGGGCGCTTGTCCACTGGAAACGGCCGCGGGTGCCGCCGCGGCGCGACTCACGGCCGCGCCCCGTTGAGCAAGCGCGCCAAACGGCCGGCGACGGCAAGCGCTTCCTCGTACATGTGATCACGACCCATGAGGTCGAGCTCATCGCTGAGCAGCGCAGCCGTGTCCCGGACTTCCATCGGCACCACCCGGGACTGCCGGCCGAGATCGGGCGTTTCCGCAGACGCGCGGGCCGCATCGCCGTCGCAGCGCTCCAGCGTGAAGCGCACCGGCGGCGCGCTAGAGGCCATCAGCGTGATGCGATGCAGCACGTGCGGCGCGTCACCCGCGTACCGGCGCACCTCTGCGTCGATGGCGCGGCCGGCGTCGAACGTGTAGACGCAGCGTTGCAGGTCCCGCCGCCCCGAACGCGCCGTCCAGCCCAAGCGACTCGCCAACCATCCCAACCAGAGCAGCGCCTCCGCGGCCGTGACGTCGGCGCGCACTTCGACGACGATTCGATCTAGCCGATCCAGAAATGCGCGCTGGCCCGGCGCATCGAAGAACTGCGCCGCCAAGGTGCGCCACCGTGTCAGGCGGCTCCAGGCCAGATCGGTCAACGCCGGCGCACGGCGCTGCTCCAGCAACGCCGCGACGCGCGGCACATCGACCGCCCCGTCGGCGGATGCGGCACCGTCGATGACGACGCGGTCGGCGATGGCATTCAACTGCTCAAACAGCGGCGTGCCGAGCGGCGCACCGCCGCGCCACCACACCACAAGGGGCAGGTCGGGCACCAGCAGCGACAGCAGGAGATGCTGCACGCCAGCCACCGCGTCGCCTTTGGCCATGATGGCAACCTGCTCGCAACAGATGTGCTGATGGCCCCCCAGCAAATGGCAGAGCGCGGCGACCGACGCAGCTAGTGCAGGCGCCGGCGCCTGCGGCTCAACGGTCAGGAGGAAGGCGCGGCAGGGGTGCCGGATCGTGAGCGCGGCGACGGCGTCGGTGACGTCCTGACCCGAATCGTCAGCCGACAAGACGACCGCGAAGTTGAGGGTGCACGCCCGTACAACCGGGCTCTCCGCGTCGGCCTGCAGGGTGGGATCCTCCCACAGCTGGGCCAACCCGCGCTCGATCGTCGCTGGATCGACGGGCCGCGGCGCACCGAGCGGATACGGAGACAGCAGATCCATCGGCTCTCACAAGCGGCGCCAGACGCGTCCGTCCCGCGCCAGTAACGCGTCGGCCTCTTCGGGACCCCAGCTGCCGGCCTCGTAGTTCGGGAAGTTGGAGGGCTCCGCGCTCCGCCAGGTCTCGATGATGGGCATCACGTGCGCCCAGGCTTGCTCCACCCATTCGCCGCGCGCGAACAGCGTGGCGTCGCCGCGCATGCACTCCAACAACAGCGTCTCGTACGCCGACGGCTCCTCCACACCGAAGGCGCTGCCATAGCGGAACTCCATATTCACCGGGCGCACTCGCAAGCCTTGCCCTGGCCGCTTGGCGACGAACTTCAACGCGATGCCCTCGTCCGGCTGGATGCGCAGGGCAAGTACGTTCGACTCCAGGCGGTCGGCCGGCGTGCGACCGAACAGGAGATGCGGGGCGCGGCGGAAGTGGATGGCGATCTCGGTGACTTGTTTCGGCAGCCGTTTGCCCGAGCGCACGTAGAACGGCACGTCGGCCCAGCGCCAGTTGTCGATCAGGAACTTCACGGCCGCAAACGTCTCCGTGTTGGACTGCGGGCCGACGCCCGGCTCTTTGCGATAGCCGACCACCCGCGTGCCACCCACCGACCCGTCGCCGTACTGACCGCGGGCCGCGAACCGATCGACCTCGTCGGGCGTGATGGGCCGCAGCGCCCGCAGCACCTTGACCTTCTCGTTGCGTACCGCTTCGGCATCAAATACCACCGGCGGCTCCATTGCCACCATGCAGAGGAGTTGCAACATGTGGTTCTGGATCATATCGCGTGCGACCCCGGCCTCTTCATAGTAGGCGCCGCGATCCTCGACGCCGAGCCGTTCCGCAGCGGTGATCTGCACGTGGTCGATGTACCGGCGGTTCCAGATGGGCTCAAAGATGCCGTTGCCGAAACGGAACACCAACAGGTTCTGTACGGTTTCCTTGCCGAGATAGTGGTCGATGCGGAAGATCTGTTCTTCTGCAAAAGCCTTCCGCGCGTCCTGATTGAGGGCGCGCGCCGATGTCAGGTCGCGGCCGAACGGCTTCTCGATGACGATGCGCTTCCAGCCGGCTTGCGGGGCGTTCGGACCGGCGAGCCCGCGCGCGCCGAGCAGGCGGACGATATCGGGATACACGCTCGGTGGGGTCGCGAGATAGAAAAGGCGGTTGCCCTGCGTACCGCGCTCGCGGTCGATGGCGGCCAGGCGCTCGGCCACCGCCGAGTAGCCCTGCGCGTCGGCGAAGTCTTCCGCGACATAGAACAGGCTGCGGGCGAAGCTGTCCCACACCGCAGCCGTGACCGGTGCATCGCCGAACTCAGTGAGCGCCGCCTGCATGCGCTGGCGGAATGCGTCGTCGCTGAGCGGCGTGCGCGCGACACCGACGATGGCGAAACCCGCCGGCAGGTGATTGCCGCGTGCAAGATTGAACAGCGCCGGAATCAGCTTCCGCTTGGTCAGGTCGCCGGATGCGCCGAAGATGACCACGACGCACGGATCAATCGGCGTCTCGAGACGCTGCCCTTCGCGCAGTGGATTATCTGCCGGCATGTCGTTTCCCACACGTCGTCGCGGTCGCCGCACGGAGGCGGTCCGCGCAGCTGCAGCGTGCAGCTACAATACCGCAACGATGCGCGCACGGGAAGAGAGCCGCGGCGGCGCTCAGTCATTGACGACGGCGTGCGGCGGCGCGTAACGCCCACGGCGGCGCTCGACTACCACGACGCCGGCATTGGGCGTGACGCTGAGGCCGTCCCATGACCCGGTCACGTGGGCGCACAGCGCCAACATAACGCCGCCGTGGCTGACGACGACGACGTCTTGCCCGGCTGCGGCGCCGGCGAGGCGCTCGAACGCCGGCACGACACGCGCGGAGACATCCATCAACGACTCACCGCCCGGCGGGCGCCACTGCCAGCGCGGGCCGTCGTGATACGCCGCATCGCGCAAGACCGTGTCATACGGCTGCCCGGCGAACACGCCGAAGCTCTGCTCGCGGAACGCGGCTTCCAGCTCCACCGGCAACGCCAGCAGCGCACCAATGATCTCGGCCGTCTGTCGGGCGCGGGTGTAGGGGCTCGCAACAATGCGGGCCGGCGCGTAGCTCGCCGCGATGCGCTCCGCGGTCGCTCGCACCTGCTCGCGGCCGTTCGGCGTTAGCGGCACCTCCGGGCTTTGCGTGAACGTCCGGTCGCGGTTCCCTTCGCTCTCGCCGTGGCGGACGAGGATCAAGCGCGCGCCGTTGTGCGTCTCATCTCGGCTCATCTCAACGGCCTGCATCCGCGCCGCTTCTTAACGTTCGGCGTCAGCAATTGCAAAGCACCGAGTTGACACCGTCGGACCCCGAGGGCTATGCGCGCATCGAGACCCGCGATGTTTCAGACTCGTCGCAATGAACTGAGCGGTTTCCGCAGCCAGCGCTCGCTGGCGTTGGGACGCGGCAGCATGGTGTGCACCAGTCAGCCACTCGCGTCGACGGCGGCGTTGGACATCCTGCGGCAGGGCGGCAACGCCGTCGACGCGGCCGTGTGTGCAGCGGCGGTGCTGGGTGTCGTGGAACCGTTCAGCACCGGCATCGGGGGCGACTGCTTCATGCTCGTTTGGCAGGCGGCCGAGCGGAAGCTCTACGGGTTGAACGGCAGTGGGCGGGCGCCCGCGGCGCTGTCCATCGACGTGCTGCGGGCGCGTGGCCTCACCGAGATGCCGATGCACGGCATGCTCCCGGTGACCATCCCCGGAGCCGTGCACGCGTGGGGCGCAGCCCTCGAGCGTTTCGGGTCGAAGTCGGTCGGAGCGGTGTTACAGGCGGCGATTGCGTACGCGCGGGATGGTTTTCCGGTGACGGAAATCATCGCCCACCAATGGGATCTGATCGCGCGCTTCGGCGCGCCACAGTACCCGGATGCGTTGCTGACGTTCACGGTCGACGGACGCGCGCCGCGACTCGGCGAGGTGTTTCGCATTCCGGCACTGGCGCGCACGCTGGAGGAGGTGGCCGCCGGAGGCGCCGAAGCGTTCTATCGCGGCGCGATTGCCGAACGGCTCGTACGCTTCTCTCGAGCCAACGGTGGGGTGCACACGCTGGACGATTTCGCCGAACACCGCTCAACGTGGGTGGAGCCGATCGCCACGGACTACCGCGGTTACCGCGTCGTGGAGCTGCCGCCGAACGGCCAAGGCTTAACGGCGCTCATTGCGCTCAACATCCTGGAGAACTTCGAAGTCGCCGGCTACCCGTTGGGATCCCGCGAGTGCGTCCACCTGCGGATCGAGGCCGTGAAGCTGGCGTTTGCCGATCGCAACCGCTACATCGCCGACCCCGAGCAGGCGGTGGTGCCGACCGCGGCGCTGCTGTCCAAGGATTATGCACACGGCCGGGCGGCGCTGATCAACAAGAAAAAGGCGCTCAAGCGTGCCGCGCCCGGCAACGTCAAGACCGGTATCGACACGGTCTACGTCACCGCAGCCGACCGCGCCGGCAACGTCGTCTCGCTGATCAACAGTCTCTACTTTCCATTTGGCTCCGGGATGGTCGCCGGTGACACCGGCATTGCGCTGCAGAACCGCGGCTATGGGTTTGTGGTGGATCCGGCGCACCCGAATTGCCTGGCGCCGCGCAAGCGCCCGTTCCACACCATCATCCCGGCCATGCTGATGCGCGACGGCCGGCCGTTGGTGTCATTCGGCGTCATGGGCGGCGACGTGCAGGCGCAAGCCCATGTGCAGGTGATCTCGAATCTCGTCGACTATGGTCTCAACATCCAGGAAGCGCTGGACTTTCCGCGCTTCCACTATCTCAACACCGATCAGGTCGCGCTGGAGACCGAATACGACGCCGTGCTGCGCCGACAACTGGGCGAAATGGGGCACGACATCGTCGGAGAGGAAGCCGTGGCGCTCCACGGCGGCTTCGGTGGCGGACAAGGCATCATGATCGAGCCGGCAACCGGCTGCTTCTGGGGCGGCTCGGATCGTCGCAAGGACGGCTGCGCCGTCGGGTTCTAGCCCGCGTGCGACGCGACTCCCGCAGTGCCGTCACGCGGAGCGCCTCTGCAAGCAGACCTCGGACCGCAGCTCACCGGTGGCGAGGTCGAGTTGGACGCCCGGTGCGATATCGATGACTCCCGATGCTACCGGGGCAACGACGCGCCCGAACCCGAATGGCCGACAGTCCCACGCGTAGCGAGTCGCGCACAAGGGCATGCGCACGCGAATCCGCTTCGCCGTTCCAAGATGTTTGGTTTGAACCATGGTTTCCTCCTCGCGACGACACATGCAGTGGGAGAGAAGCAGGCACTGTGCCACACACGGCGGAAAGGGATCACGGTCAAAAGGTACCGCAACCGGCCACTAGGCCGTAGCAGAATTTGCAACGATTGCCGTGCGTGAGAGCACCATTCTGACGGCGCAACCGGCCGGGAGCATCCTTGAGCCTGGGGTGAGCCTGCCGGTGCTGTCGTTGCAATCGAACGCCGGAACCGTTATAGCGTTCGCCACTTTGACCCACGACGCGACGTGATGGGGCCGATTGTCGTCTGGTGGCTGGTGCTTGAGGGCCTCGGCCTGATCACCCTCCCCCTGGTGTGGCGGCTGTTCTCGGCACGCGCCGATCACGGCTACGCGTTTGCCAAGATCGTCGGGTTGTTGGTTATCTCGTACGTCTCGTGGCTGCTGACGCACCTCGGTATCCTGCCGTTCCACATTTCGCTGCCGTTGACGCTCGCAAGCTTTGTCCTGCTCAACGCTTGGCTGGCATGGCAGGAGCGTCAAGCCTTCGGAGATTGGCTGGCCGGCCCCGCTCGACGCGTGCTCCTGACGCAGGACGCGTTCTGGACGTTCGGTTTTCTCTTCTTCGCCTGGCAACGGTCGCTCGCACCGGAGATCTTCGGCGCCGAGAAGTACATGGACTTCGCATTCATGAACACGCTCGCCCGGACCGATGTGTTGCCGCCGCAGGATCCGTGGCTGTCCGGCGTACCGTTCAACTATTACTACTTCGGCTATCTGATGTTCGCGAACCTGGTCCGGCTGGCGCCGGTGGCGATGCACATCGCGTACAATCTGTGCGTCGTGACGGTGGGTGGGCTGGCGTTCGCCGAGATGGCGGCCATCGGTCTGACGTTGACGCGGCGGTTGGGTTTCGCCGTCGCCACCGGCGCGGTCACGATGCTGATCGGCAACCTCGACGGTTTTCTTCAACTCTGGGAAAAGGGCGGCTTCACGCGTTTCGACTACTGGCGCTCGTCACGCATCGTCGCGCGCGGCGATACGATCAACGAGTTTCCGTATTTCACGACGATTCACGGTGACCTGCATCCGCATTTCATCGTGCTGCCGGTGACGATCCTGTTGCTGGCGTTGTTGCTCGACCCGGAGCGGCTGCGCGGCACCGCGCCCGGGCCGGCACGCACGTTTCGCGATCTCTGGCCGTATGTGCCCGTCACGTTCGTGCTCGCGTCGATGGTGGTCATCAGCCCGTGGGAGCTGCCGGTGGGCGCCATGGTGACCTTCCTGTTGTTGGGGCGTGAGATGCCGCTGCGGCCGCTCTTCTCGTGGGCGCGCATCCAGTTGGTGCTGCGCGTCGGCGTCATGTTGGTGGTGGCGTACATCCTGTATCTGCCGTTCTATCTCCATTTCGCGGCGCCACCGGGCGGCGTCGGCCACAAGTTCGCGACCACCTCGCTGATCGAGTTCTTGATCGTCTTCGGCGCGCTGTTGTGTCCGGCGGCGTTGTTTCTGGCGACCGAGGTCGGATCGAAGTTGTCGATCAGCGCCGAGCAACGGCAGCTCCTCGTGGCCGCCGGTGTCTTCGTCACGGTCGTCGCCTATCTGGCGGGCAACGCGGTGTTCGTCGTGCTGATCGGCCTGGGTGCGGCGGCGTTCGTGTGCACGTACGCGATCGACGACAGCGAGCGCCGCGCGCCACTCTTGGTGCTGTTGGCAGCAGCCATCGCGCTGCTGGCATGCGAGCTGGTGTACATCAAGGATCCGTATGGCGACAAGCTGTACCGCATGAACACGGTGTTCAAACTGTACTTCCAGTCGTGGATCCTGCTATCGATCGCGGCGCCGTGGTGCTGGCTACAGCTCACGGATCGCCGTCGGATGCCGGCGGGGACGCGGCCGGTGGCGCTGGCGGTGGTCGGCACGCTGTTCCTCGCTTCATGCGCCTACCCCGTCGGTATCACGGCAACGCGGCTGTCGGGTCGCGTGGTGCCGGAGACGCTCGACGGCACCGAGTACCTGGAACGCGAGCATCCGGACGATTTTGCCGCTATCAAATGGCTGCGCGAAACGGTCGCCGATCTGCCCGTGATCCTGGAAGCGACCGGCGACCCGTACTCGTATTACGCTCGCTTCGCCGCCAACACCGGGCTGCCGACGGTGCTCGGGTGGGCGAACCACGAAGGGCTGTGGCGCAACAACAATCCGGAAATCAACAAGCGGCGGGCCGACGTCATGCGCATCTATAGCGCGCCCGCGCTGGCGGACATCGCGAGCCTGCTCGACACCTACAATGTCAAGTACATCGCGGTGGGTGAGCTCGAACGCAAGGACTACCCGGCCGCGGGGTTGGAGAAATTCGCGCAGCTCACCACCGCCTTCTCCCACGGTGGCACGACGATCTATCAACGATGAGCGGACCGCGGCCCGGCCACGCCCGATCGGCGGCAGGACACAATGAGCGCTGCGGCGTATGACGAGCGCTACTACGCAGAGACGCAGCTGTCGGAGGACCGCACCGCGCTGTGGTGGTACGCGCGCATGGTGCGGCGGTTGCGACCGCAGGGAGGACGACTGCTCGACTTCGGCTGCGGCACCGGACATTTGCTGCGGCGGTTATCGGGACACTTCGAAGCGTTCGGCTACGACGCGGCGCCGTTCGCCCGCCTTCGCAGCCGCACCAACGCGCCCGATGCGGTGATCTTGGAAGAATGGGAATCGCTGCCTCCAGACAGCATCGACGTCATCGTGTCGCTGCACACTCTGGAACATCTGCCGCGGCCGCTGCCGACGTTGGAGCGGCTCGCCACCACGCTCGTCAGCGGCGGCGTGCTGCTGTTCGTCGTGCCCAACCCCGGCGGGCTCGGACGCCGCCTGAAGGGGCGGCAGTGGTTCGCGTATCGCGATGCAACGCACGTCAGTCTGCTCAGCCGCGGCGAGTGGGTCACCCTGGTGCGCCGGGCCGGGCTGGAGGTGACCGCCGTGCACGGCGACGGCCTGTGGGATCCGCCGTACGTCCGGGTGATTCCGCGCGCCTTGCAGCGCGCGTTTTTCGGCGCACCGGCCGCCGTGCAGGTCTTTTGGCCAACCGCACGGCCGTTTCTGCCCGCGGCGCTGGGCGAGTGTCTGATTGTCACGGCGCGCAAGCATTGATAGATGCGACGGACGGCTGCCGGTGGCTAAAGAGGCATCATGAATGACGCGCGCCCCGCGTGGGCCAATCCGCGCCTATGGCTGATCGCCATCGTGCTGTTCGCCGCCGCGGTCCGCCTGGCGCACATCCAGTGGGATCAGGGTCACTTCTTCCATCCCGACGAACGCGCCGTCGCCAATGCCGTGCTGCAGCTGTCGTTCAAGCCGCTGCAGCTCAACCCGCACTTCTTCGCGTACGGCTCGCTGCCGATCTATCTGACCAAGATCACCAGCACGCTGCTGGCGCCCATCGATCCGCATGCCGCGACGTATGACGGCGTCATCGAAACCGGGCGGTGCTTGTCGGCGGTGATCGGAACGCTGACCGTCTTGCTGTTGATCCTGTTGGGCACACGCCTCTACGGTCAGAGCGCCGGGCTGCTCGGCGGCGCGCTGTTGGCGGCCTGCGTGTTGCACATCCAAAACTCGCGCTTCTTGACGGTGGACGTCACGCTGACCTTCTTCGTGTTGCTGGCCTTGTACCAGCTGATCACGGTCAGTCGCGCAGGCCGCGCCATCAACTTCCTCTTCGCGGGCATGGCAATCGGGCTCGCCACCGCCACCAAGTTCAGCGCCATGCCGTTGTTCCTGCCGCTCGGCATCGCGGCGCTGCACCGCTACGCGGCCGAGCGCCGCTTGGTGTCCGTCGCCGGCCGCCTGCTGCTGGCGGTGGTGGCGGCGATGGCGGCCTTCGCGATCGCCGAGCCCTACGCGGTGATGGATTTCCGCGCGTTCATCCACGACATCCAAGAGCAGAGCTTCATGGTGCGCAACGCCGGCCTGTATCCGTACACCACGCAGTACATGGGCACAGCGAAGTACGGCTACGATCTCACGCAACTGGTGCTGTGGGGGATGGCGCCCGCGTTGGGCGTCGTCGCGGTGTGGGCGTCGCTGGCGCGCGTCGGCACGGCGTGGCGCACGCGGCGGACCGAGGACTGGATCCTGCTTTCGTGGGTGGTGCCGTTCTTTCTGATCACCGGCTGGTTCGAGGTGAAGTTCCCGCGCTACTTGCTGCCGATCTATCCATTGATGATCCTGTGGGCCGCCGATTGGCTGGTGCAGCGCTATCGGCGTGGGCTCTTGGGGCGGTTGGCGGCGCTGGTCGTCGTCGCCGCAACGTTTGCGGCCGCCGGCGCGTTTGTGTCGATCTACATGCGGCCGCACACAGTGGTGACCGCGTCCGAGTGGGTGTACGAGCACATCCCGACCGGCAGCAAGATTCTCTCGCAGCACTGGGACGAAGGCTTTCCGTTTTCGTTCCCGGCGCACAACGCCGCGGCGTACCGGATCGTCGAAGAAGGCTACTACGAGCCCGACACCCCGTCGAAGATTCAGAAGCTCAGTCAGGACCTGGCGAGCGCGGATTACATCGCTTTCCAGACCAAGCGCCTGTACGGCGCGGTCACCCGCGCGCCACAGAAATATCCGCAAACCACCAACTACTTCTACGAGCTGTTCGGCGGCGACCTCGGTTACACGCTGATCCACGAAGTGGCGTCGCGCCCGTCGCTCTTCGGCATCGAGATCCCCGACGAGTTGGCGGACGAGTCGCTGACCGTCTACGACCACCCGAAGGTGCTGATCTTTCACAACACCGGCCACCTCGACGCGGCGACGCTCTTCGACAAGATCATGCACGGCCTGCCGTCGCGGCCGTTGACGCGCAACGATTTGCTGGCCGTCCGCCCGACAGGCGAGACGTCGTGGGAAGGCACGGGCGCGGCGCCGCCGATCCGCTCGGGCGTCGCGGCATTCGTCCTATTCGCGGCGCTGGTCGAGATCCTGAGCTTGGCCGTCTATCCGTTGCTACGCCGGTGGCTCACGGGCACGGGAACCCTGGCACTGAGCAAGCCGCTCGGCGTGGTGCTGTTCGCCTACACCTCGTGGTTGCTGATCAGTCTCGGCGGAGCGACGTTCACTCAGGGCACACTGACCGCCATTGCTGCGGCGTTCGTCGTCATCGGCGCGCTCGCCTGGCGCCGGCCGGGCCGTGTGCCGCAGGCGCGTGCCGAGATCGTCGCCACCGAATGTTTGTTCTGGGGCGCGTTCATCGGATTCCTGGTAGTGCGCCTGTACAATCCGGAAGTCTATTGGGGCGAGAAGCCGATGGACTTCTCGTTCTTGAACGCGATGACGCGTGCCATCACCTTGCCGCCGCCGGAGCCGTGGTTCGCGGGCTCGCCGTTGCAGTACAGCTACTTCGGTCACTACACGGTGGCGGCGCTCGGCAAGACCGTCCATCTGGACCCGGCCGTCACCTTCAACCTCGGCATCGCGCTGGTCGCCGGATTGACCGCCGCCGCAGCCTTCGCCGCCGGTGCCGCCGTCACCGGTCAATGGCAGACCGGACCGCTGGCGGCGTTGTTCTGCACCTTGATCGGCAACCTCGCCGGCCCGCGTGAGATGCTGAGCCGCGCACCGCGATTCAACTACCAGTGGTCGCAAGTCTTCAATTTCGACTACTTCTGGGCTACCTCGCGGGTCGTCAAGGACACCATCAACGAGTTTCCCTTGTGGAGCTTTCTGTTCGCCGATCTGCACGCACACGTCCTGGTGATGCCGATCTCGCTGACGTTCGTGGCGTTGGCGGTGCTGTGGGTGCGCACGCGCGTCATGGCGTCGCGCCAGCCGCAGCCGCGTGGATCGGCGCTCGCCTCGCTGCTGTTGCTGGCCTTGGTGTTGGGAACGATCATGGTCACCAACGCCTGGAGCTCGCCGACCTACATTCTGTTTTTCGTGTTCCTGTTGGCGACGATGTGGCTGACCGAGAGCGAGCCGCGGGGGTGGCTGCGTTTCTTGTCCGGCGGTTTCGTGCACGTCATCGTGACCAGCGCGGTGGTGGTTGCGGGTGCCTACGTCTTCTATCTCCCGTTCTGGAGGCACTTCGTCGCACCGGAGCGCAACTTCGGCTGGGAGCGCGGGCCGTTTGCGATGCCGCGCGATTTCCTGACGATCTTCGGGCTGGCGCTGTTCATCCTCGTGCCGTTCCTGTTTGCACTGTGGGCACGCAACCTGCGCCGCGACGGCGAACGGCTCAGCCGCAGCCGTTGGGGGCTCCTGCTGCTCGCGGTCGCCCTGGTGCTGGCGAGTCTGGACGTGTCCACGCGCGCCTTTGCCGCCGTGCTGTTTCTACTCGCATTTCAGGTCCTGCTGGTGCCGCACACGGAGAGCCAGTGGCGGATTCCCGTGGCCATGGCGGCTTTCGGTTTGGCGATCACCGCGGGGTGCGAGCTGGTGTTCGTGTGGGACCGCATGAACACGCTGTTCAAGTTCTATTTGGAGGCGTGGTTCCTGCTCGGTATCGCCGCCGCCGTGGCTGCCAACGCGCTGTGGACCGGCGCCGTGCAGCTGCCGTGGCTGCGGCGCGTGTGGCAGGTCGGTCTCGTTGCGCTCATCGCGGTGGCGCTGTTCACGGCGGAAACGGACGTGTACGGCGTCATTCGTACCAACCGCGTGGTCACGCCGAAGCCGTCGCTCGACGGCATGGCCTATCTGCACACCAAGGCGCCCTACGAGCTGGCGGCGTACGAATGGCTGAACAGTCACATTCAAGGCATCCCGGTGATCATGGAAGCACACGGGGACTCGTACCAGGAGTTCACCCGCGTCTCGATGAATACCGGGCTGCCGACCGTCCTCGGCTGGGGCTATCACGTCTTTCAGCGCGGCCACACGTGGCCGGACATCAACCAGCGCAAAGCCGATATTGCCACCGCCTACACCACCGACAACGAAGAGAAGGTCGCCGCCATCCTGCAGCGCTACCACGTCGCGCTGGTCTTCGTCGGCGCGCTGGAGCAGCGGACCTACGCCGGCGCGAACCTGGAGCACTTCCGGCAGTGGACCGATCTGCTCACGCCGATCTATCAAAATCCGGGCGCCACTATCTTCGCGGTCAATGGTCGCTTCACGGGCACCATGCCGGTCACCACCATCGAGGACATCAAGGACATCGAGCGGCCTGCCGCCGCCGCCGAGGAAGCGCCGCCGCAGGATGCCGCCGGACGCCTGCACCAGCCGCGCGGCGTAGCGGTGACGCATGAGGGCGACATCGTAGCTGCCGACTTCGGCAACAACCGCATCCAGGAATTCCACAGCGACCTGAGCCTGGTGCGCAATTGGGGAACGCGCGGCGAGGCGAGCGGACAGTTCAAAGACCCGTGCGGCGTCGCTGTTGGGCCCACCGGAGACATCCTCGTCGCCGACACCTGGAATCAGCGCGTGCAGGTTTTCTCCAAAGCCGGCGTCTACCAGCGCGAGTGGGAAGGCGGATTCTTCGGACCGCGCGGCATCACCGTCGACGCCAGCGGTGCGGTGTATCTGGCCGACACCGGCAACAATCGCATCCTCCGCTTCTCGCCACTGGGCCTGACGGAGCGCCAGTGGGGCAGCAAGGGCTCGCAGTCCGGCCAGTTCTGGGAGCCGTCGAGCGTCGCCACGGATGCCGCCGGAAAGGCATACGTCGCGGACAACGGCAACGGCCGCTTGCAGATCTTCACACGCGACGGACAGTTCCTCAGCGCCTTCCCGGTGCCCGGCTGGGAGAGCAAGGTCTACTCCGAGCCCAACGTGACGCTCGATCCACGCGGCACGATCTGGGTGACCGTGCCGCTGGCGAAAGAGATCCGCAACTACGACAGCGCCGGCAAGCTGCTGCGGACGGTCACATCCGGAAGCGTCCCCGGCGTCCGCTTCGAGACGCCGATGGGCATCGTTTACAGCGCCGCCACCAAGGAGCTCATCATCTCGGACCTGGAGGGCGCGCTGGTGCGCATGCCGCTGGCGGACCACTAGCGTTCAGCAACCCCCGGAATCGGGCGCCGACATCCGCGGCACGCACGATCTCACCAATCATCGCGACGGCGTCGGCACCCGCCGCCAGGACGTCGCCCATGGTGACTGCCGTGATCCCGCCGATCGCAACGATGGGCAATGTGACCGCGCTCCGCACCGATCGCAGTCCTTCCAATCCCTGCACAGGGTCGGGACGATGTTTACTCGTGGTCGGATAGATCGGCCCGAAGCCGAGGTAGTCGGCGATGCCTTCGCGCGCCGCCGCCTGGGCCTGCGCCACGTTATGCGTGGACACGCCGATGATCTTCTCGGGGCCCAGGATCCGGCGCGCCGCCACCGGTGGCAAATCGTCTTGGCCGAGATGCACGCCGGCGGCGTCGACGAGCTTGGCGACGTCGGCGCGGTCGTTGATGATGAGCTGCGCGGAGCGGCGGTCGGCGACGGCTTTCACCGCGCGCGCAATCTCGACGAACGTCCCGGTGGGCTGATCCTTCACGCGCAGCTGCACCAACGGCGCGCCCGCTTGCAGAATCGCATCCGCCAGCTCGACGTGCGACCGTGTCGGATCACCGAGCGTATCGATGATCGGATAGAGGCGGGAGGAAAACGAGAAAGGCATTTCGAATTGCAAATTGCGAATGTCGAATTTCAGAAGCGGAGCGCCGCGCCCGGCAATGCTAGCCGGCGTCGTCGCTACGGCGCTTGGGCGCGATCTTCAGCTGCGTGATCTTCTTGTGCAAGGTGTTGCGGTTGATGCCGAGAATGGCCGCGGCCTTGAGCTGATTGCCGTGGGTGCGCTCGAGCGTCAGCTCGATCAGCGGCCGCTCGACGCGCTCGATGATGAGCGGATAGAGATCGCGCGGCTCGACGTCACGCGTCTGGCGGAAGTACTCCTTCAGCTTGAGGCGCACGATGTCTTCCAGCGACATATCGTCGTAGACGGTCGCGCCGGAATCACGCTTGGCGAGCGCCAGGTCCTGCGGCATGAGCGTCGGCCCCGGCGCCAGCACCGCCGCGCGCACCAGCGTGTTCTCCAGCTCGCGGACGTTGCCGGGCCACGGGTGGTTGTTCAGGATGGCGCGGGCTTCCGCGGCGACGCCGGTGATGTGTGTGCCCATCTCCCGATTGATCTTGTCGACGAAGTAGCTGACCAGCTCGGGAATGTCGCCGCGGCGCTGCCGCAGCGGCGGCACCGTGATCGGCACCACCTTGAGACGGAAATACAGATCTTCGCGGAAGCGGTTCTGCTGCACCGCGCGTTCCAGGTCCTGGTTCGTGGCGGCGACGATCCGGCAGTCGACTTTTATGACCTCGCGTCCACCGATGCGCGTCAGCTCCTTCTCCTGCAGCACGCGCAGCAGCTTGGCCTGCAGCTCCAAGGGCATGTCGCCGACCTCGTCGAGGAACAGGGTGCCGCCGGTGGCGACTTCGAACATGCCCGGACGTTGCTCGGTGGCGCCGGTGAAGGCGCCACGCTCGTGGCCGAACAGCTCACTCTCCAACAGATCGCGCGGCACCGCCGAGCAGTTGAGCGCGATGAACGGACCGCTCCAGCGCGTCGAGTGCGAATGAATGGCGCGCGCGATCAGCTCCTTGCCCGTGCCGCTCTCGCCCTGAACCAGCACCGTCGCGTCGGTGTGGGCGATGCGTCCGATGGTCTTGAAGATCTCCTGCATCGCCGGCGTCTTGCCGACGATCTCCACGCCCAGCTCGAAGCGCCGGCGGGTTTCGTGCTCCAGCCGCGTCAGATCGCTGGCTTGCCGGCGCATCTCGAGCACGCGCTGCACCAGCAAGCGCATCTCTTCGATGTCGAACGGCTTGGTGAGGTAGTCGAACGCGCCGCGTTTCATCGCCTCGATCGCGTTGGCCATGGTGTTCTGCGCGGTGATGATGACGATCGGCGTCGCCACACCCGCTTCACGCACCTTGGACAACAGCGCGAGGCCGTCGAGGCCCGGCATCTTGATATCGACCAGCGCGGCGTCGAAGGTGCCGTGCGTCAATCGGTCCAGCGCCGCATCGCCCGTCTGCACTTGCTCCACGGTGTGGCCCTCGCCGGTGAGCGCCGTGTCGAGAACCCAGCGGATGGATTCCTCGTCATCCGCGACCAGAATGTGTCCAACCATATTCGTCATGATCCTGCCAACGGAAGAGTCACGGTGACGACGGCGCCGCCACCCGGGCGATTCTCGGCGTGGATGTCGCCGCCGTGCGCGGCCACGATGCGCTCGCAGATGGCCAGACCGAGGCCGCTGCCACGCGGCTTGGTGGTGAAAAACGGTTCGAAGACGCGCTCCAGGTCGGCGTCCGGAAAGCCCGGCCCGGTGTCGGCCACCTCGACGCGCAGGAACTTGCCGGCACCGTCCGCCGCATCACGCGCGGCGCGCCGCCGGATGTGGAAGTCGGTCTCCATGCGCGTGGTGAGCGTGATGGCGCCGTGCTCCGGCAGCGCCTCCAGCGCGTTCTTGATCAGGTTCAAAAAGACGTGATGCAACTGCGCCTCTTCGGCCCGCACGTCGGGCAAGCTGGGATCGATCTGCAAGCGTACGGCGATGTGCTTCGCGCTCAGCTCGGGGGCCATCAGCGCGAGCACCTCGCGAATCACCTTGTGCACGTTGAGCGGCACGAGGTCCGGCGCCGGCGGCGCGCCGAGCGTGAGCAACTGCTCGACCAGACGGCTGAGCCGATCGATCTCGCGGATCATGACCCCGGTGTAGTCACCGACCTCCGGCTGATCCGCGAAACGCCGGGCCAGCAGCTGCGCCGCCCCTTTGATGCCGCCGAGCGGGTTCTTTACCTCGTGCGCCAACCCGGCCACCAGACCGCCCAGCCGCGCCAGCGTCTCGTTGCGCCGCGCCTCGTCCTCCAGCTTTTTCTGATAGCTCAGATCGTGCACGACCAGCGCCGTCCCCTGAAACTCCTCCACCGGACCCAAGATCGGCGAGCAGCTCAGCCGCACGGGAATGCGCCGTCCATTCACGGCCAGCGCCTCCTGGCCGCATGATTGGCTCTGTTCCGAGAGCCGCGTGTGTTCCACCATCGAGCCGATGGTCGGCGTCTTCGCAAATACCTCCGCGCACGGCCGTTGCAGGACGTGCGCTTCCGACCATCCCGTCAGCTCTTGCGCGGCCTGGTTGAACAGCGTGATGCGGTCGTGCTCGTCGGTGAGGATGACCGCATCGCCCAAGCTCGCCAGCACATTCTCCAGCCGTTCGAATTCCGCGCGCGCGCTGCCGGGTTCCGGCCGCGCGGCGCGGCGGCGTAGTCTCGTTCGAAGCATCGTGGGATCGTAACATACTGCCACGGCGGGGTGAACCGGGCGCGTGAAGCGCGTGCGTTGCAAGCTTGCGAGGCGCAGGTTAGCCTTGCGGCTCGCAATGATCAGCGTCCGTGCCGCCCTGGATCTCGTCCTCTCCGACCTGCCGCGGGTCGGTACGGAACACGTCGCACTGCCGCAGGCAGCCGGTCGCGTGCTGGCCGAAGCGGTGCGCGCCAGCCGCGACGTCCCGCCGTTCCGCAACGCCGCGATGGACGGCTACGCGGTGCGGGCGGCCGATGTTACCGCGGCTGACGCGCAGACCCCGGTGATCTTGCCGATTCTCGAAGTCGTCGGCGCCGGCGCCGTCCCGCAACACCCGGTGGTCACCGGTACGGCTACCAAGATCATGACCGGATCGCTGATGCCCGACGGAGCCGATGCCGTCGTCCGCGTCGAAGACACTGAAGAGCGCGACGGACGGGTCCACATTCGTGCCGGCGTCGTTTCGGGGGCGCACGTGCGCCACCCGGGCGAGGACATGCGCGGCGGCGAGACCGTCCTGACGCCGGGCCGCGAGCTGCGACCGGCGGACATCGGCTTGCTCGCCTCACTCGGGGTCGCCGTGGTCCCCGTCACGCGACGACCGGCGGTGGCGATTCTGGCGACCGGCGATGAGCTGGCCGATCTCGGCCAGCCGCTGGGGCCCGGGCAGATCGTGAACAGCAATGCGTATACGCTTGCAGCCGCGGTCGAAGAGGCGGGGGCTACGCCGCGCCTGCTGGGTATCGTGCGCGACACGCCCGAAGCGACACGGGCGGCGTTTCGCGAGGCCTTGGCGAGCGACATGGTGCTGTCGACCGGCGGCGTGTCGATGGGCACGTTCGACTTGGTGCGCCAGGCGCTGGCCGAGCTCGGTGTCGTCGAACGATTCTGGAAGGTCGCGCAGAAGCCGGGGAAGCCGCTGACCTTCGGCGTGCGCGAGCGCGTGCCGGTGTTCGGCTTGCCGGGCAATCCGGTGTCGTCGCTGGTGTGCTTCTATGTCTATGTGCGGCCGGCGTTGCGGGCCATGATGGGCCTGGATCACCTGCATCTCCCCACTGCGGCCGCGACTGCAGACCAGGACATCAAGACGGCTCCGGGGCTGACGGAGTTCGTCCGCTGCGTACTCGATGGTGCGCCCGGCGCCTACCGTGCCGGGGTGACCGGTTCGCAAAGCTCCGGCGTCCTGCGCTCGATGTCGCTGGGTCAGGGATTGATCATCGCGCCGCCGGAGGTCGCGACCATCACGCGCGGCAGCGCGGTGCGCGTGATGCTGCTCAATGGTGACGCGGTCGCCGAGTCCGCCGTTTCGTCACAGTCTGCACCTCAGCACTCAGGACTCAGCACTCAGCACTCAGCACTGATGTTGCGCATCGGCCACGGGTACGACATTCACCGGCTCGTCGAAGGGCGGTTGCTCGTCCTCGGTGGCGTGGAGATTCCTTACCCGCGCGGGTTGCTCGGCCACTCCGACGGCGACGTCGTGCTGCACGCCGTCTGCGACGCCATTCTCGGCGCCATGGCGGGCGGCGACATCGGACAGCATTTCCCTGACAGCGACGAACGCTATCACGGCATCCCCAGCAGCGAGCTGTTGCGGCACGTCGCTGCACTCATGCGCGACGAAGGTTGGCGTATCGGCAACCTCGACGTGACCATCTGCGTCGAGCAACCTCGCCTGGCGTCGCACCGTCAAGCGATGCGCAGCCGCATCGCCGAGCTGCTGGATGCGCCGGTCACCGCCGTCAGCGTCAAAGCCAAGACCAACGAGGGTCTCGATGCAGTCGGGCGCGGTGAGGCCATCGCTGCCACAGCGGTGGTGCTGCTGGAAGAATCCACTGCCAGGTTGTAGCAATTGCCAATCCGGGACCGACCTGCTGCGTCAGGTCCCAATCCTCACCTGCCCGCTGATTCCAAGGTCGTCCAGCACTTGGCGCAGCTCAGCTTCGAGACTGACCGCAACGCTCGTGTCCACGGTCACGGAGAAGTCGACGCCAACCTTCAGATCTGCACCGGAGCGGAGTTTGGGCAACAGTTTCGTGCCGAGCCGGTTCCAATCCTTCGAGGACTTCCTTGCGTGGCAACACAACCTGGTACCAGGGTTACACCGTCGTTCCGCCAGCTATGTCAACGCGATCTTTGGGAGAAAACCTTGCAGCTCAATCGGGGGTGCATCGGGGCTTGCCGAAGAGACGGCTAGCACCCGAAACCTCGATGCCGACCAACTTGTCACCCGCAGTGAAGTCCAACACGATATCGTCGGTGAGCCGCACGAGGTGGCACTGGGAATTGCCCTCGATCAGCCGGATGTGTATCGCGTCGGCATCCCTGTCGTATGTGATGTGATCTTCATCGGCTCCCTCCCGCCCCGTCAGTCCGCCAACGCCTGCACATACTCGTCCCGCTGTGACCACAAGGCGGGCCTCACGTCGTACGCCCCCAGTGCTTCACGGACGTCTCCCCCCACCACGTGATCCCGATCGTTCAGAAAAGCGTAGGCTTCTGGTCTCTCCGGTCTTGTCTCACGCGCATCGGTCAGAGCAAACAGGTACGAACCGATCGTGCTCTTACTTGGAGTATTGATCGCCTGTACGAAACGCTCCGGCTTTGTGCGAGATTTCGGAATGAGAAAGTCGATGCCGTGATCGTATCCGCTGCGGCCAGCGACCTTCACCCGCGGACTGTAGCGAACGTCATGCGCGTCGAGGAATGCGCGCACATCCTCCCAGAAGAACGTCGCCACCCGTAGCTGGGCCATGACGAACATATCGTTCACAGCCAGCATGGCTTGAACTAGGGAGTGGACTTTCTGACCGAGGTTCCGCCGCGACGCCTCGACCACGAGCTGGCTACCCTCAAGGCGGACACCGAACCCGTTCAAAATGGTCCTCACTATTTCCAACCGCTTCGACGTATTCAAATCCAAACCGCTGGTGCGAAGGTCGGAGAGAATGTATCCGTCGTCCGAGAGGACGATGGTCCCGTTTCGCTGAACGGCGTAGAGCTGCAGATGATCGTTGTGTCGATCAAGAAAGGGCGTTGTGAGTTCGCACGCCATGCCGACAGCCTCAACCGCCAGCCCCTTCCGAAGCCAGTCGATATACGCGTCAATGAGCAGCTGGCATTCCTGCTTGTTCATAGCAGCGTCTCCTGAAACTGCAGCGTGTCGCGGATGTTGCAGAAGCGGCAGAAATCATCAAACGCCTGGCGCATGTTGGTCGGGTCGATGAACTGACTTGGATCGAGAGGAAAGGCCCACTTGTCCTCGGAGCCATCGCGATACAGATGCAAATGCGTACGACCAACCCGCTGCCCATCAGGATTGGTATGCGGAGCGCCATCGATGTCGAGGCGCGCGAGAACAATCACCTTCCTGGCGCGCGTCTGAAACTTGAGTTTCGAGAGCCGGATCGTTCCGCGCCCCAGATCGAGAAGGAATTGTTCCCGACGTCGCCAATTAGCTCGTGTGTCTCATCGGTCCCAGGCTGCAGATCGATCGCAACCTGGCTCACGAAGGACTTCCCCATAGCGATCAGACTGTCGGCTTCGGCCTGTGTCAGCATGGTCGGCTCGGTTCACTCTGGCACGGCCAGCAACATGGCATCAAGCACCCGCTTCTCCTCGCTCTCCAAGCTGAACCGGACTTAACAACTCGCGCACCGTGGTCTTGAACTCCGGCGGGCAATGCTCATCGCGCGGATTGGCAAGCAGGAACGCGCGGCACGCCGCCAACGGCCGCCGCGCCCACCACAGATGCAGCGTCGATGTGATGCTCGGAACGGATCGATTTCTCCTTCGCCGCATGGTTGCTGACCAAGGCAATCGGGAAGTCCACTCCGCGAGGCGTTTAGACTCCTTGGGGATCATGGCTGCCCAGATTGCGGAGCCGTCTGACGGAAAACGGCGAGAAAATCATTTCGGTCGTTCAGCCGAACCAAGACCGGGTCACGACAAGACGACGCTCGCCCAAACACAACCGCATGACGGTCCTCGAGCGTAGAAAGAACGCCTGCGTAGTCTTCACCGATGTAGTTTCGCAGGAACTCCATGCCGGTCGAATCGAACACGCGCAGAGCGAAGACGGTGTTGCACTGGTTCAAGATGCTCTTCGTGACGTTGGCGGTCCGCTGGGTGATCACCAAACAGCCCAGACCGTACTTCCGCCCTTGAAGGATTGCTTTCGCCGTTCCGTTGGTTGCAATCTTGTCTCCTTCGGTGGCCACCGCGTTCCACTCCGGGATAAGCGAGTGGGCCTCCTCGAATACAAGGCAGCATCGCGCACCATCAGTCATCCCCTGCCCCTGGAGAACCTCCAGAGTCACCTCGGTGAAGATCCTAGTAATCTCGGTTGGTGTCAGAGAGGCCATGGACGCACGTCCCTTGAAGGGCTTGCTATCTTGCCGCCAAACCTCGAACGCAACGGGGTTATATATCTTTAGCAGCCTCGGATCGCTGGAAGCCAAGAACGCCTCCAACTGCTCACGAAGTTTTTCTTGGAATGGAATGATGCTTCCCCCCTCCTCGACATTCTGCTGGACGTTCGTCTTTCCCGGAGGCCCAACAGCCTGGAGCGCGGTAAACTCCTCCTGCTCCTCAGGCGCATAGTAGCGCGCCAATGCATCAGCATACTGCTTGGTCAGATCCAGGCAGATAACCTTGATCTTGGCCGCCAGCATTCGCTCAACAAGTTCAAGGGCAAGGAAGGATTTGCCCGCCCCCAGGATTCCTAAAATCGCCGTATTGTGGGTGACCAGAGGAACAGGGTCGACACATACGGGATACGCGGTGCCCGGAAAGTACCCGATCGCATCCCTGTTCGCGGCAGCGGATCGCGTGCTCTCGAGGAATACCGGTGCATTCGGGTTCGTAATCCATTTGACCACTTCGAAGCGTTGCTCTTGATGGTTCCAGCAACCGATCTTCTTCGCATGAATCCGCACGTAGCCCCGTGTATTCTTCTGTTGGAGGATCTCCTCCTTCGTAAGCCCGTTCATGATCTGATACAGGACCGGGAACGATGCAATCGAAACCTCGATAAGGCAGCCCTCCTTCAGGTCAAGATCCGTTCGTACGACCTCGACCACTAGCGTGGATATGTCCGTATCCGCAGCCACCAAGCCGAGCAGCCTCTCGCGCTTCGTCCATGCAACATCGGTGATCGATGCGAGCGGAAACCCGCCTGGCGGTAGTTTGAACGCCGTTGCCTCCTCCGAGCTATTCGTAGGTGCGACCAGGAACAGCTGCCGCCGCGCGGAAGCGGGTAAAGATAGGTGAAGCGCCCGGAGCCACCGCCCTTCCGCGAAGCCAACGTGGTCCAGAGCAAGTGCAACCCCGAGCTTCCCATCGTCAGCCCGAGCAACCAGCACTTCCCCAAACGAACTCGCCTGATCGGCCTCGTGCCGAACCAGCACGATACCTGGAGTCTCGTGACCAACAACTTCTCCGAAGGCTTCCGGAGACGCGCCGCCCTTCCAAATCTCCCAGCAGCGCCGCAATAGATCGATAATCGTTTCGAGTGGCCGTACGCCAACAGTCACGGCCCACGCCGTTCCGATCGTGACATACTCTCGCGCGCTGCTGCGATGAAAGGCGAGCAGAGCAAACAAGAATACGATCGAGAAGATCAAAGTCGGGCTTCCCAGCACATCCGTGAGCGCCTTCATCGAGCGGGCGATCTTCTGGCGAGCGGTATGCCGCGAGTCTTTGAGCGGGATCGAGCCGATGGCCGCGACAAGCACCAGAACGACGTAGGAAATCGTGGAGATCCAGAGGACGGGAACCCACCAGGGCTGCGGCGTAGGTGTCTGCGGACTTACCGCAAGCAGAGCAACGAGTGCAGCAACTGCGTAGGAGATCGCATCCGCAGGCTTCGCATAGAACGGCGTGACCAAGAGATTGCCAAGCAGGAGGGCGGCGAGTCCGGAGTAAAACCAAAGACCCTTCTCAGTGGTTGGAGGTATCCAGCCACCAAGCGCGACCTTTGAAGCCGCGAATAGCGTAAAAATATAGGCGACCAGGATGGCAAGTCGCACCGGCTGGCTGAATGTCTTCACAATTCGCTTCCGTAGCCTGCGGGGGCTCTCGTACCTGCATGGGTTTGGCGAGCGTGTCCACCTCCAGCCAGTAGTGCGCGACCTTCGCGACCTCATGCCACGCGCACGCGATCCACCGCGAATATGCTTGCAGACCCGGCCAGAGGAGTCGGCCGTCGCCAGCGTACATCCGAGCGGACTCCTGAATGGTGGGGGCTTCGAAGTCGCGGCGTGGCAGCGTCACGCTGCGGAAGCGCTCCGAGTGAACGCCGACCAGTCCGAGCACCCAGGCGTCCGGTCCGTTCGGACGCACCGTCTCAACCCGCATCGGCTCGTTGAACGATGGACCCGAGAGAACCTGTCCGGGTGTGATCACAGAATCACTCACGTTTCGGCCCCTCATGTGACGGTTTGATCGAATATCCTCCCAATCAAACGCCAGCGTACCAGAAGCGTATAGTGCAAGGCGCTTGCAGTTGCTACTCAACGCGGACGCGTTGTAGTCAGCGGTGCGATTCAACCTTGGGTCAGGACAGACCGCTGAAATAGCGGCTGTGGGGCGGCGCATTGACGACGCCGTGAACGGCACAGGGTCAATGTACCGACCGCACCCTTGGCGGGAGATCGTTGAAGATGGCGCGGCTACTGTGGCCGGGCGTTCACTCGTCGTCGCCGATGCCGCCCCCACCCTCATCGCCTTCGCCTGACTCGACCTCGTCCATCATCTGGTCGAAGTCCTCGCCGGCGACGTCTTCACCCATTTCCTTGCCCATCTTGCGCATCCAGCGGGCGACGCTCTTCGGGTCGTTCTCGTCGAGCCCGCCGAGGTTGCTGGGATCGGCCATCGACTCCATCCGCGCCTCCTCCGATTTGGGCATGGCGAAGCGCGACATCAGCCGGTTGGCGGCGCGGCTGCCGCACTTGTCGCATTGCGGCGCCGGCTTTTCGGACACCCGCAGGGTCAAGACGGAGAACCGCTTGCCACACTTCCGACAGCGATATTCGTAGATCGGCATCGAACGTCCTTCGTGCACCGCCTTCTGTAGCAAATCGCGCAGCCGCGGCAAACACGCGACGCAAGGGTTGACTCTGTCGTTGCCGGCTCATAGCTTCGCGGTGATGCAGAGCCCGGAGCGCGTCTTGCGGGAGCTGATCGGCACGCCGATGGACCGGCGGCGCTTCCTGAAAGGGAGCGCGACGGGTCTGGCGCTGCTGGGGCTGGGATCGGTTCTGCCGGCCGGCTGTAGCCGCTATCCGAAGCCGCAAGTGCCGCTGAAGTTTTTCAATCCCAGAGAATACGCAACCGTCAATGCCGCGGCGGAACGCATCCTCGGCGTGAGCGGCTCCATCGGCGCCGGCGTGGATCGCATTGACGTCGCCGCGCACGTCGACCCGTTGATCGCCGATTGGGATGCGGAGGCACAGGGGCAGCTGCGCACGATGCTGCGCGTCTTCGAGCACGGCACCTACCTGTTCGACCTGCGGCGCAAGCGCTTCACCGCCCTCGCTCCGGAACACCAGGATCGCTACCTCGACGGCTGGATGAACAGTACGCTTGGGGCGCGGCGCATCGTGTTCCGGGCCCTCAAGGCGTTGGCCTCCACCGGCTTCTATCAAGACCCACGCGCTTGGGTGCGGCTGGGCTACGACGGTCCCTGGCTCGGCCGCCTCGACGCCGCAGGACGGGTCGAGCCGCAACCCGTCACCCCATTGAGCGCGTTGCGGCCGGGCGGCGCATGATTCTCGACACGACCACCGTCGACCGCGACGTCACACTGACCACGGAGGTGTGCATCGTCGGCTCCGGGGCAGGCGGTGCCGTGGTCGCCAAGGAGCTGGCCGAACGCGGGCGCTCCGTGGTGATGGTGGAGGAAGGACCGTACCTGACCGCCCGTGATTTCACGCAGCGCGAGGAGCAGATGCTGCCACGGCTCTACGCCGACCAGGGCCTGCGGGCCGGCGTCGACGCGACGGTGATGATTGCCCATGGGCGTCTGGTCGGCGGATCCACGGTCCCAAGCTTTTGTCTCTGTGCACGCACCCCACGGCAGATCCTGAACTACTGGGCCAAGGCCTTCAGCCTGAGTCACATGGGGTTGGAAGATCTGTTCCCGTATTTCGAGCGCGTCGAAGCCGCGGCGGCGGTCCATCCGATGACTGCGACCGACGTCAACAAGAACAACGCTGCGTTCAAGACCGGCGCGGATCGCTTGGGGTTGCGCAATCATCTGCCGGCGCACAACCGCATCGACTGCCTGGGGTGCGGCTACTGCGAGTTGGGCTGCGCCTATGACCGCAAGGGCGACGCGTTGACGGTACACCTGCCGGCGGCGTCACAGCGCGGTGCCGTCATCATTCCGAGCTGCCGCGTCGAGCAGATCAACATCGCCGATGGTCACGCCGCCGGCGTAACCGGCCTGTTTTTGCGCTCGCGCACCGGGAAGCCGTTTACGCTCACCGTGCACGCCCGCACCGTTGTCCTGGCGGCGGGCGCGCTCGGGTCGCCGGCGTTGTGGCTGCGCAGTCAACTCCCGAATCCGCACGGTCAGGTCGGACGGAACCTGCACTTGCAGCCGCAAGTCGTCTTGGGGGCGCTGTTCAACGAGGAGATCGCGGGCTGGCGCGGGATTCCGCAGTCGGTGGTCGTCGACGAGTTTCTCACGCTCGAGCGCAGCATCGACGGCGGCTACTTGCTGATGCCGTTCTTCGCCCACCCAGTCGTCACCGCATGTATTCTGCCCGGCTTCGGCGCCGGCTACCGCACGCTGACGGACGCTTATTCGCGCTTGGCGCTGGCGGCGGTCATGCTGCACGACCGCACGGCCGGACGCCTCGAGCTCGACTCGACGGGGCGGATTATCATCTCGTACCATCTGAACGACGAGGACCGCGCCGATCTCATGGACGGGATGCGGCGTGTGGCGGACATCTATTTCGCCGCCGGCGCCCAGCGCGTCATCCTGCCCTTCAACGAGCTCGTCGATCTGACGCACCGCGACGAATACCGGCCGCTGGACGCGCATCCGTTCCGCACCAACGATCCGCTCCTGTTTTCGCATCACCCGCAAGGCACGTTGCGCATGGGAGCCGATCCGCGGCAGGCCGTGACGAACAGCTACGGTGAGGCGCACACGGTGAAGGGATTGTTCGTCGCCGACGCCAGCGTCTTCCCGACGTCGGTGGCTGTGCCGCCGCAGCTGTCGGTGATGGCGTTCGCCCTGCGCACGGCGCAGCACATTGCGGACAGTGCGTAGACCACATGCGGTGGAGCGGGCGGTCCGCTCACTTCAACGCCTTCGTCGAGAAGCCGCGGTCGTTGTACACGAGCAGCGAACGTTTACCGCCGAGGATGGTCTCGAGCGCGACTTCGCGCTGCCAGAGACGGTGGACGTACGACAGCGTCCTTTCGGCGTACTCCAGCTGCAGGTCCCGGCCGTCATGGGCGTGCACCAAGTAGAGGGCGCGGCTTTGACCGAAGTCGGCGTCCTCGACCTTGATGACCGGGACGTTGCCCATTCCGACGTTCCGCAGCAGCGTCTCTTTGATGTCGCGCCAACCGTCTTGGTCCGAAACCTTGCTGATCACCAGGTCTTCGCCCTTGGTCTCGTACTCGAAGAGATTGAGCTCGCGCAACAGCTTCTCGGTCAGGTGGCGGCGCAGGAACGACATGTCACGGTCGGCTTCGCGCACCTCGAAGAGCTTCTCCGTCCCAGTCGGGTGTGAGGAGCCGAGCGCTTCATTCTCCTCGCGCGTCGGCTCATCGTACCGCCGGCGGATGTCTTCCCAGACGCGCAGGCCGAGGTGATACGGATTGAGCCCGCGCGGGAACGGGCGCACCACCTGATTGTGGCGCACGATGAACTCGAGCTGCATCTCCTGCGGCAGATCGAGGCTGTCGAGGATACGTTTGTGCCAGTACGTCGCCCAGCCCTCGTTCATGATCTTGGTCTCGATCTGCGGGATGAAGTACTGCGCCTCCTCGTGCACGATCGTCAGCGCGTCCTTCTCCCATTCCGCCAGAAACGGATTGTGGTCGCGGATGAACAGCAGCAGATCCTCATCCGGAACGAGTGGCACCTTGCGGAGATCCGGCTCGACGTATTCCTGGCGGCGATGGATGCTCTGGAACGGATCGGCCGGCGGGCGCGCCGCCGCCAGCAACTCGCGCCGCTCCTCCTCGGGCGTGCGCTTGCGGACGGCCATGTTGCGCCGGCACTGCAACGAGAGGGCGTGGGCGGCGTCGAGCAGCGTTTCGACCTTCTCGAGTCCGATGCTCGGGTCTTCGACATAGCCGCGAATGCGGTTACCGTGCGCCTTGAAGGTACTGATGGTGAACTCGGCACGGGTGCTTTTGAAGGTGAAGTTGTTTTTGAAGAAGTCGTTGTGGCCGTAGACGTGGGCGATGGTGAGCACTTGCAGCAGCAGCGAGTTGTCGCGCATCAGGTACGCCAGCGCCGGGTCGGAGTTGATGACCATCTCGTACGGCAGGCCGGAGACGCCGTAGTCGTAGAGCGTCTTCTGCTTCTCGTACGCCTTGCCGAACGACCAGTGCGGGTAGTGCGACGGCATGCCCGAGTACGCCATGTAACCGAGCATCTGGCTGTGATTGCAGATCTCGAACTCTTGCGGATAGCAGCTCAGCCCGAGCTCGCGCACCCGGTCGCGGATGCGCGTATCCCAGGCTTCGAGGTCTTCGATTTCGTACGGCGCCGCCACGGTCACGCTCACTGCTCGCGGCCCCGGTCCTTCGCCAGGAACGCCTTGAAGCTCGGCCAGATGTCTTCCTTGCGCTCGATCAGTACCGTCTGGAAGTTGTCCGCTTCCAGGCGGCGGAAGATGTTGAGCATCGAGCTTTCGTAGTACCGCGAGCCGAGCGGCTTGATCTCGCCGTAGCCGAACAGGTTGCAGACGTCGGCCAGCTCCTTAGCGGCGCGTAATGCCGCGGGGTTGTCGGAGTCGAAGTTGTCGCCGTCGGAGCAATGGAAAGCGTAGAGGTTCCACAGCGACGGGTGATAGCGCGACGCGATGATGTCCAGGGCCTTTTGATAGCCGGAAGAAATGAACGTACCGCCGGACTCGCCCTTGTGGAAGAACTCCTCTTCGGTGACCTCGTTCGCTTCGGTGTGATGCGCGATGAAGACGATCTCGACGTTGCGGTACTTGGTGACGATGAACTGGTAGAGCAGGAAGAAGAAGCTGCGTGCGAGGTACTTCTTCATGGTGTCCATGGAGCCGGAGGTGTCCATGACGCACAGCACCACGGCGTTGGACTCCTTCTTGGTGTCGGTGATCAGGTGGCGGAACGTCAAGTCGTCGTCGTGGAACGGAAAGCGCTGGCGATCGTCGAGGAAGTGCTCGCTGGTGTGGCGCGTGGCGAGGCGGCGCTTCACCTTGGCTTTGACCGTGCGCCGTTTGTCGAGGCGCACGCGGATACCGACCTGCCGGTACCCCTTGCGCTTGCTCAGGCGCTGGGCACTGATCTCGCGCAGCTTCTTGCGCTCGAGGTCCGGCAGCTCAAGATCCTCGAACATGATGTCGACGAGCTCTTCGAGGGTAACGTCGGTTTCGTAGTAGTCGACACCGGGTTGATCGCCGGCGCGGTCGGTGCCGGTGCCCTGGCCCTGGGCCTTGCCGATCACCTGGCCGGGCTCCGACTCGCCGTCGCCCTGACCGACGCCGGGCGTGTTGTCGCCGTAGACGAAGCGATACTCCTTGATGCCGCGGATCGGCACCTTGATGATGCGTTCGCGGTCCTTGCCGATGATCGATTCTTCGGCGACGATGTCGGCGATGTTCTCGCGGATCGACTGGCGCACCTTCTGTCGGTGCCGCAGGCGATCGGCGGACGAGCGGTCGCTGCGTTCCGCATCGGACTGACGGAATGGGCGGAAGATAGTTTCGGAAGACGCCATCGGAACACCGCGCTCAGCGCCGGGCCGTCCGCGGACGGCCCGTGCGTTGTGTCGTCAATCCTTCCACAGATTGTTGGCGGCGTACTTCAGGACCACGTCGACGCAGCTCTCGCAGTAGCCGTTTTCCAGGAGGTTCTTCACCATGGCGTCGTACTTGTCCGTCTGCTCCTCGTCGCGGGTGCGCGCCTTGGTGATGATGCGGCTGATGTCGCGCACCGACGTCATCAGCTTCTTCTCGATGGCCTCCTTGAGGGGCTCGTAGCTGCGATAGCTGACCTTCTCGCCGCGGCGGCTGGCGGACCACAAGTAGGCGATGACTTCCTGACGGAAGCCTTCGGCCGCCGAGCCGATGATCGCGATCTGCTCCTCGATCGATTTCAGGAAGCCCTCGTCCGGCTGCAGCTCCTCCTTGGTGTTGCGGTCCTTGACGCGCGTCTTGTTCACGTAGGCCTCGGCGTGATCCAGATAGTTTTGGAAAAGCGACTCGGCCTGTTCCTGGTAGGAGTAGACGAAGGCCTTGGTGATCTCCTTCTCCAGGACGTCGAGATATTCCTTGTGCAGGATGTCCTGCAGGAAATCGAGGTATTGCTTGCGGGTATCGTCGGCGAGGTCGGCCTCCTTGGTCATGTTGATCAAGGCCTCGCGCACGGTGATCGGGTTGATGCAGTTGCCGGCGACGTTGTCGGACAGGGCGTTGTCCAGCGCCTTCATGATGAAGCGCGTCGAGATTCCACTCATGCCCTCGCGCTTCGCATCGTCGCGCAGCTCGTGCACGTCGATCTTCTTGGTCTTGCCTTTCTCGACGACCTCCTCACCGTTGTACAGCTTCAGCTTGGTCATCAGATCGCACTTGGTCGTCGGTTCCAGACGCGACAGGAGGGCGAACATCGACGCGACCTCGAGCGTGTGCGGCGCCACATGGGCGCGGAAGTCGGAGTTGCGGATGATCTTCTGGTAGATCTTCACTTCCTCGGAAAGCCGCAGGTTGTACGGCACCTTGACCACCACGATGCGGTCGAGGATGGCTTCGTTGGTGTGATCGGCCTTGAACTTCTGCCATTCCGCTTCGTTGGAGTGGGCGACGATCACCGTGTCGACGTACACCATGCCGTGCCGGCCGGGCGCCGGAATCACCTTCTCCTGGGTCGCCGTGATCATCGCGTGCAGGTATTCGGTTTCGTTTTTGAAGACCTCGATGAACTCCACCATGCCGCGGTTGCCGACGTTGAGAGCGCCGTTCAGGTCGAGCACGCGCGGATCACCTTCCGAGTAGATGTCGAGCTTCGAGATGTCCTCGCTGCCGATCAGCACGGAGGTGTCCTGATTGTTGGGGTCGACCGGCGGCACGACGCCGATGCCGATGCGGTTGCGTTTCGAGAACGTGCGCGTCGCCACCGGCACCTCTTCGTAGCGTTCGCCGAACTCCTCTTTGAGGCGGAAGCGGCAGACCGGACACAGATCGCCTTCGACGTGCACGCCAAGCATCTTCTCGAACTCGCGCCGCAAGTGGCGCGGGATGAGGTGCAGCGGCTCCTCGAACATCGGGCAGCCTTCGATGGCGTAGAGCGCTTCGCTGTCCTCGAGGCCGTGCTGCAGTTTCTCGACCAGCGAGCTCTTGCCCGAGCCGACCGGGCCCATCAGATAGAGCACCTGCCGGCTCTCCTCGCCCTTCAGCGACGCCGAGTGGAAGTAGCGCGCGATTTGCGCCACGACCTTTTCGATGCCGAAGAACTCGTCGGCGAAAAAGCTGTAGACCTTGACCGATTCGTCCTTGAACAGGCGCTTGACCCGGGGATCATCCGACTCGTTGATGTCGCCGACCCCGCTGCGGAGAATGACGTCGTGCAGCCGCGCGTGCGCCAACTTCGCCACGCTGGGATCTTCTTTGATGCGTTCGAGGTAATCGAGGAACTTGCCGCGCCAGGCGCGCGTTTCACGCGTGGCCCGGTCTTCTTGGATCAGCCGTTCAAACGTGGCCTTGTCTTGTTCCATGACCCGCTCCTTTGGCGATACGCTCTCCGCCCCGCCCCGCTGCCCTGCGACTTCGCCTCACGTCATTCGATGCTCACCGGGTCGTCTGCATTCAATGGAATTATATCGGCGTGGAAAAAGATCCTTCAAGCAGGGTGCTTGAAATGGGAACTGACGAAAACCGAACTCGACGCCTGGTTGCGGACGACGAAATGACCGGAGGGACGGTGCGAAACGATTCACTGCGCTCCCTTCCCGAATACCGACATTAGCGAAAAAAATGCTAACATTCGCAGAACTGTGCGTCAAGAAAATTTCGTCGGTGCACGTAACGCGGTGCGCGACGCACGCATCGCGCACGGGCAACCGACGGCGTGACATGTAGACGCCGCACAGCTAAGCTACCGCGTGTGTGCGGAGGTTCTCGTCGTCCGCGGGCCGACGAGCTCACGCAAGCACGACGGAGGCACATGTGAACGCCGCAAAACCCGCACTGCCTGCAGCGCTCTTGGTTGCCATTGACTTCTCACCGAGTGCACGCCGTGCCCTCGATCTGGCACTGGCTTGGTTCCCCGACGGCGAGATCACCGCCTTGCACGTGGTGGATACCGCCTTCGCCGCGCGCGTCGCCGCCGCGGGGTTGGGAGAGAATGCCGACGTGATCGCCAAACTGCGCGCCCGAGCCAGCGAGGAATTTACGTGGCTGACGCAGGAGAAAGGTGCGAGCGCCTTTGACCCGATGATCGTGGAAGGCACTCCGTTCGTCGAGATCGTGAAGATCGCCAAAGACCTGGAGGTGGACATGATCCTGATGGGAACGCACCAGACGACCGCGCGACTCGACGAGTTGCTGTTTGGCAGCACCGCCGAGAAAGTGCTGCGCGCCTGCCCCTGCCCGGTCGTCTGCGTCCCGTGAGCCTGGCCGCCTCCGATGGAAAAGCGGCTGCGTTTTTCGATCTGGTACTTCATCGCGGCGTTCGCCGCGGTGCTCATCCTGCACACCTACCTCATCCAGCAACAGGTCGGCGAGATCACCTATGCGCAGTTCAAGCAGTTGGTCGACGCGGGCAAGGTTACCGACATCGTGATCGGGCCGGATGACGTCTCGGGCAAGCTCACCACGCTCGACCTCGAGGGTATCCTCACCGCGGAGCAAGTCAAGCAGCTCAAGGAATGGGGCGGCGCGACGCACTATTTCCGCGCCGTCCGCGTCGAAGATCTCAAGCTGGTCGACGAGCTCGAGGCCCACAAGATTCCATTCGCCGGCCGCGTCGCCAGCACGTGGCTCACGAACCTCGCCTCGTGGGGCTTGTCACTGGTGTTCTTCCTCGTGCTCTGGGGCTACCTGTTCCGGCGCATGGGCGCCGGCATGGGCGGCGGCGGCCTCATGGCGATCGGACGGAGCAAAGCCAAGGTCTACGTGGAGAGCGAAACCCGCGTCACCTTCGCGGACGTCGCCGGCATCGACGAAGCCAAAGAGGAGCTGCGCGAGGTGGTCGAGTTCCTGCGCACTCCGGAGCGCTTTCGCCGCCTCGGCGGCAAGATCCCCAAAGGCGTGTTGCTCGTCGGCGCGCCCGGTACCGGCAAGACCCTGCTGGCACGCGCCGTCGCCGGCGAGGCCAAGGTGGCGTTCTTCAGCATGAGCGGCTCGGAGTTCGTCGAGATGTTCGTCGGCGTCGGCGCCGCACGCGTGCGCGATCTCTTCGAGCAGGCCAAGCAGAAGGCGCCGTGCATCGTGTTCATCGACGAGCTCGATGCCTTGGGCAAATCGCGCGGCATCAATCCGCTCGGCACCCACGACGAGCGCGAGCAAACCTTGAACCAGCTGCTCGTCGAGATGGACGGCTTCGATCCCAACGTCGGCGTGATCATCATGGCCGCCACCAACCGGCCCGAGATCCTCGACGCCGCGTTGTTGCGCGCCGGGCGCTTTGACCGACACGTGGTGCTGGACCGGCCCGACGTCCGCGGCCGCGAGGCGATCCTGCGTGTGCACATCCGCACCGTGAAGCTGGCGGCCGACGTGGACGTGCGCGTGGTGGCGGCGCGCACGCCGGGATTCGTGGGCGCCGATCTGGCCAACGTGGTCAACGAAGCGGCGTTGCTGGCGGCGCGGCGCGAGCGCACCGAGGTCACGATGCGCGACTTCGACGACGCCATCGACCGCATCACCACCGGGCTCGAAAAAAAGACCCGCATCATGAGCAAGCGCGAGAAGGAGATCGTCGCTTTCCATGAGTCGGGGCACGCCATCGTGGCGTCGACGCTGCCGCACATGGATCCGGTCCGCAAGATCTCGATCATTCCGCGCGGCATCGGCGCGTTGGGATATACCCAGCAATTGCCGACCGAGGATCGTTACCTGATGACGCGCTCCGAGCTGGAAGACCGCCTCTGCGTACTGCTCGGCGGCCGCGTCGCCGAGGAGTTGGCCTTCGGCGACATCTCCACGGGCGCACAGGATGACCTGCAGAAAGCCACCGACATGGCGCTCAGCATGGTCACGCAGTACGGCATGAGCGAGACGCTGGGTCTGCGCACATTCGAGCGCGAGCGCCGATCAGCGTTTCTCGAAATGCCGACCTTCCAGCGCAGCAAGGAGTACAGCGAGGAAAAGGCGGGCGCGATCGATGCGGAGGTAGAGAAGATCCTCGAGCGTGCGCACGAGAAGGTCCGTCGCATGCTCATCGAGCGGCGCAGCATCCTCGACGAGGTAGCGCATCGTCTGTTGGACAAGGAAGTGCTCGACGGCGACGAGCTGCGGGCGATGTTGGCGAACCACGCCGAGCCAACGCGGGCCGCCGGGTAACCGCGTTGCGCGCCGTCTCGCCATGCGGTGACGGCGCTCGCCTCTCTTCAGTCGCGCGCCAAAGCCTGTTAGATAACCGTGAGCGCTGACATCATAACAGTAACTACCTGCGCGTCGTGGTCCCTGCCTGGAGCGGGTGCGATTGACGCCGCGTTTCGTTTGGGCGCAGCACCGGGCGACCTGTCGCGCGTGATCGAGGGGGAGTGATGATGGGAGCACCGGCCATTGGAAGCGAGGACCACAAGCGTCTCTTCTGCAGCACCTTCATTGAAACCCACAATCCCTACGCGCCGGAGGACGTTGCGTTTCCCGATATCGACGACGCCAGCCGGGCCCGGCTTGCCAGCCTGCCCATCTGGGACGAGGCGGTGAACACGGAACGCGAGACGGCGTACAAGGTGCAACGCATGGCCGAGCTGGAGCCCGACGCGCTGGTGCGTGAAGCCATCGCGTTACAAGGATTCGAAGAAGGGCGTCATGCCGCGCTGCTCGACCGGCTCACGCAGCGCTACGGCATCGCCGTGCAGCCACGCGTCGAGCCGGCGGCCGACAATCCCACGTGGGAGTTCATCCGCACCGAGTACGGCGAATGTTTCGACGCCTTCTTTGCTTTCGGATTGTTCGCGATCGCCCGCGACTCCGGTTTCTTCCCGCCGTCATTGGTCACGCTCTTCGACCCGATCATGCAGGAGGAAGCGCGTCACGTGCTGTTCTTCGTCAACTGGATCGCCTTCCGCCGCACCCGCATGCCGAGGGACCTGCGGCTGCTGCTGGATTTTCGCCGCGGTTTGGCGGTAGCGCTGCAGATCCTCAGCCGCGTCCGTACCGCGCTCGACCTCGGGGGCGCCGAGCAGGACAATTTCGCGATGCACAGCCACACCTCGCTCGGCGACTTCTCGCTCCGCAGCTTCTTGGAGCTGTGCCTGCGAGAGAACCAGCGCCGTCTCGGAGTGTACGACGCCGGGCTGCTGCAACCGCGTTTCGTCCCACACATGGCGCAGCTGGCGCTGCGCGTGCTGCGGCCCTGACGCGTATCAGACCGACGCGCGACGAGAGCCGTTCTCTCAGGCTGCCTCGGCCAGCGGCCGGCTGGTGAAGACCAGCTGGTCGCCGCGATAGTCGACGATCACGCGGCTGTTGTCGTGCACCTCTCCGGCGATCAGCTTGCGCCCGAGTGTCGTCTCCAGCTCCTTCTGCAGCACGCGCTTCAACGGCCGCGCGCCGTAGACCGGATCGTAGCCGGCGCGCGCGAAGTGCTCGATCGCCGCATCGCTCAGCTCGATCTCGATCTTGCGCTCCGCCAACCGCGCCCGCAGCCGCCCGAGCTGAATGGTGATGATCTGCTTGAGCTGCTCGCGCGTCAGGCTGTGGAACACGACCACTTCGTCGACGCGGTTGAGGAACTCCGGCCTGAAATGCTGCCGTAGCGCCTCGAGCACGTCGGCCTTCATGTGTTCGTAGGCCTCCGGGCTGTCGCCGCCGCGGTAGCTCAAGATGAGCTGACTGCCGATGTTCGAAGTCATGATCACCACGGTATTCTTGAAGTCCACGGTGCGGCCCTGGCCGTCGGTGAGCCGGCCGTCGTCGAGGATCTGCAACATCGTGTTGAACACGTCGTGGTGCGCCTTCTCGATCTCGTCGAACAGAATGACGGAGTACGGCCGGCGCCGCACGGCCTCGGTGAGCTGCCCGCCTTCTTCATAGCCGACGTAGCCCGGCGGGGCGCCGATGAGCCGCGCCACGGTGTGCTTCTCCATGTATTCGGACATGTCGACGCGCACCATCGCCGCCTCGTCATCGAACAGAAATTCGGCGAGCGCGCGGGCCAGCTCCGTCTTGCCGACGCCGGTCGGTCCGAGAAAGATGAACGAGCCCACGGGACGATTCGGGTCCTTGATGCCGGCGCGCGCGCGGATCACGGCGTCGGCCACGGCGGTCACCGCTTCGTCTTGCCCGATGACACGCTTGTGCAGCTGCTCCTCGAGATGCAAAAGCTTCTGCATCTCGCCCTCCATGAGTTTGCTGACCGGGATGCCGGTCCAGCGCGACACCACTTCGGCGATGTCGTCCTCGTCGACCTCCTCCTTGATGAGCCGCGTGCTGCCATCCTTCTTGGACAGCTCCGTTTCTTCGGTGGCGAGCTGACGCTCCAATTGCGCCAGCACGCCGTACTTCAGCTCGGCGACCTTGTTCAGATCATACTGGCGCTCGGCCTTCTCGATCTCGAGCTTGGTTTCCTCGATGCGGCGGCGCAACTCGCGCAAGCGACCGACGGCGCTTTTTTCGACGTCCCAGCGGGCCCGGAGCGCGTCGGCTTCGGCGCGCAGGTCACCGAGCTCCTTTTCGAGCTTCTCCAGCCGATTGCGGGAGGCTTTGTCGGTCTCCTTTTTCAGCGCTTCGCGTTCGATCTCCAACTGCATGACGCGGCGCGAGACCTCGTCGAGCTCGGTCGGCATCGAGTCGATTTCGGTACGCAGCTTGGCAGCCGCCTCGTCGACCAGATCGATGGCCTTGTCCGGCAGGAAGCGGTCGGAGATGTAGCGTTGTGACAGCACCGCCGCGGTCACCAGCGCACTGTCCTTGATGCGCACGCCGTGATGCACCTCGTAGCGTTCGCGCAAGCCGCGCAGAATGGAAATGGTGTCTTCGACCGACGGTTGGTCCACCATGACCGGCTGGAAGCGCCGCTCCAGCGCCGCGTCCTTTTCGACGTGCTTGCGGTACTCGTCGAGCGTGGTGGCGCCGATGCAGTGCAGCTCGCCGCGCGCCAGCATCGGCTTGAGCAGGTTGCTGGCGTCCATGGCACCTTCGGCCGCCCCGGCGCCAACGACGGTGTGCAACTCGTCGATGAACAGGATGACGTCGCCGCCGGCGTCTTGCACCTCCTTCAGAACGGCTTTGAGGCGTTCCTCGAACTCGCCGCGGAACTTGGCGCCGGCGATCAGCGCGCCCATGTCGAGGGCGACGACGCGGCGGTCCTTGAGCCCTTCCGGAACGTCCTTGCGCACGATACGTTGGGCCAGCCCTTCGACGATCGCGGTCTTGCCGACGCCGGGCTCGCCGATGAGCACGGGGTTGTTCTTGGTGCGACGCGACAGCACTTGGATGACTCGGCGGATCTCGTCGTCGCGTCCGATCACCGGGTCGAGCTTCCCTTGCGCCGCCAGCTTGGTGAGATCACGGCCGTACTTTTCGAGCGCTTGATACGTGGTCTCGGGCGTCGCGCTGGTCACGCGCTGCCCGCCGCGGATCTTTTGCAGCGCGCTCATCAACGCCTCACGTTTGATCCCCTGATCGCGCAGCAGCTTGCCGGCGGCCCCGCGCTCGTCGGCCATGGCCAACAAGAGGTGCTCAATGCTGACGTACTCGTCTTTCAGGGCGGCGGCTTCATCTTCGGCGCGGGTGAGCAAGCGGCTCAGGCGCTGGGTGACGTAGATTTGTTCGGGCGCGCCCGTCGGGCCGGACACTTGCGGCAGGCGATCGAGCTCGTGATTGACGCGCTCCTTGAGCGTCGCGACGTTGGCCCCGGCGGTCTGCACGATTGCCGGTGCCAGGCCGTCGGTTTGCTCGAGCGTCGCCAGCAAGAGATGTTCGACATCGACGCCCTGATGGTTGCGACGCGTCGCGATCGACTGTGCCTCGCGCAGCGCTTCTTGTGATTTCTCGGTCAAACGATTCAGATCCATCTGATCTCCGATGTACGCGCCAAAGTAACCATGAATCCTCCGAAGGCAAGCGACGCGGCGCCGCGAGGTTTACCACCGTGGAGCGGCGCGCGGCGTGCGGTTGCGCGGCGCCAGCAGCGGCGCGCTGAGCATGCCGAACAAGAAGCCGCCGACGTGCGCCCACCACGCCACGCCTCCCATCGCGCGGCCCTCCCCGACGCCCGTGGCGAGGCCGTAGAGGATCTGCATCAGGAACCACAGCAACAAGAACACGACCGCGGGGATCTCGATGATCTGGAAGAAGAAAAATATCGGCACCAGCGTGACCACACGCGCCGTCGGAAAAAAAAGAAAGTAGGCGCCCGACACGCCGGCGATAGCGCCGCTCGCGCCGATCATGGGGATCGTTGCGCCGGCCATCGCATAGACCTGCGCCAGCCCCGCGGCGACGCCGCAGAGCACGTAGAAGAAGAGGTAGCGGGCATGGCCGAGCCGGTCTTCGACGTTGTCGCCGAAGATGTAGAGGAACAGCATGTTCCCCAGCAGATGGAGCCAGCTGCTGTGCAGGAACATGCTGCTGAAGAGCGGCACGACGCCCGTGGTGGAGACATCGAAGCGCGCCGGCACCAAGCCGAAGATCGCAATGAACGAAGGCAGATCATCTCCCAGGCTGAGCTCGAACAGGAAGCACAGACAGTTGAGCCCGATCAGCGCCAGGTTGACGAACGGGAAGCGGCGCGACGGAATGGTATCCCGCAGCGGGATCACACGGCGCCCTCGGCGCCGGGCTCGGAACGTCGGGATCGCGTGCCCATGGCGGCGCTGGACCATAGCCGCGCGCGCCCACGTTGACAAACCGGCGTGGCGACCGCTACCTTATCGGCGTGAGCAGTCGGCGCACGCGCGCACGCAACGGGCAGCGGAACGAATCGCATCGGGGGACATCCAGCAATGGCCGCGAATGAGAAAGATCGGCTTGGGGACAAGCTCCGCGACGTCGAGCGCGGGCGCGAAGATCAGTACTTCGCTCAACGCGATCGGGAGCTCGTCGAGCGCCTGCGGGGCGCCAAGGCAGGTGAGGCCGAGGCGGCGCTGCAGGAAGCCGCGCTCATGCGCTGCCCGAAGTGCGGCACGCGCCTCGCGCAACACAGCTTGCACGGCGTCTCCGTCGACGAGTGCCCGTCGTGTCACGGCATGTGGCTCGACCATCCGCAGCTCACGGAGCTGGGACGGCGCGAGGACGAAGGGTGGATTGCACGCTGGCTGCGGCAGGAGTTCCGCAAGCCGGAGTGAGTTGTGAGACAATAGACACCAGACTTGGAGACAACAGACTTTCAGACGACAGATTACGGGTTCCAGGTCTGTTGTCCGCGCGTCTGTTGTCTGTTGTCTCGGCCGACTATCAGTCGGACATGTGGGTCAGATGATGCAGCGTGAAGTAGTCGTCGTCGTACTTCATCTCGATGAACTGTGAGCTATACCGCCCCCCGAGGGCGGCGCGATTGGTCTTGTCGTTCACACCGACAACCATGTTGGGCGTTACGGTCGAGAAGCTGCCATCGTCGCTCCGTGAAAAGTGGTAGGCACACATCGCATTGTAGAAATACTCGCCAGCGCGGTTGTGCACCAGCTTCCAATAGATGCGATACATGTCCTTGTCCATGTACATGATCACCTTGCCAAAGTTGTAATACGGGTCGTCGGACTCGCCCTCGAGAATCCAGACCGGCCGCGGCACCATGTTGAGATTCTCCACGATCAACCACGGGGCACCTTTGGCTCCGGGGGTTTCGTAGGCGCCCTTAAAATACGGGATCTGCACTTCAAATCGCGTCGGGCTGATCTGTTTCTGCGGCAGGGGATAAGGGCTGAGCAGGGGAGCGAGAACGTTGCCTTCACCGATGAGCTTCCATTTGTAGTACTCAGCCTTGCCGGAATAGCAGTTCACGTCGTCGCCGAAGATGTCCAGCCCCGCGACCGGGTCGGAGCGCGTCGCCGCGTTGACACGCCGGACCCGACGGGTGGAGGGCACGTAGAACCACACTTGGTCCTGCGAGGTCCAGTCGTTGATGCGCTTGTTCAAATTCGCCACGCCGTCGACGTCCTGGGGCTCCAGCACGTTGGCCATGGCAACGTCGCGGAGATTCTCCGGATTGGGCAGCGGCCCGGCGGACCGACCGAGGTAGGAATTGCCGTGCAGCCACAGCTTGATACGCTTGAACTCGCCGGTGCTGTCGATGCCGTTGAGCGTAAAGGTCGAGCCCTGCCCGTTCCCCATCTGATTGGCAGCGGTGAAGTTCCACGCCATCTTACAGGCGGCTTTGGGCTCTTTCGGGTCGATCTTTGGAAACGGATAACCGAAGTAGAAGTCCGGCATCTTCCCAGTCTTGACGTCCTTCAAGCCGCAGGTGGAATCATCGATATCGAACTTGCCATCGTTCGCCTCGCTCGCCTCCCAGAACTTCTTCGAATAGTTCTGCTTGAACTTCACGGGATCCACCGGCACGACTTTGTAGGAATAGTCGCCGTTCTTCACCCGGTTCAGCACCACGTCGGGTAGCAGATCCTTCCCCAGCTGCCAGTTATTCTGATCGAGGGTCCAGGGCTTCTGGTCGTCTTCGGCGCGCGCCGCGGCCGTTGCCATGAGCCCGGCTAGCGCGGCGGCCCAGAGCGCCCGGCGGATGCTCGGCCATGTGCGTGACTGCGTCATAGAACCTCCTCAAAGTGCGGGCTATAGACCGCTGATTTTCGACCCGGGCTAACTCGCCACCGCCGCCTGCCGTTCCGCAATAACGACCTTCGGCTTCCGTCCGGTCAGGAACCGTGGCCGCAACACCTTCACAAACGCGGGCACGACGATCAACGCGCCAAACTTGTTGAAGGTCATCAGCAAGGTGAGCAGCAACCCCATCTCGGACAGGAACTTGAGATCCGACAACCAGAAGAAGCCGCTCCCCGCGATCATCGTCGTGCCGGTGAAGATGATGGCTTTGCCCGTCGTGGCCGTCGCATAGTCGACCGCCTCTTCCAGATTGCCGACCTCGTCGTAGCAATCGATCATCCGGCTGAAATGATAGATGCCGTAGTCGACGCCCACGCCGGCGCCCGCAGCCGCGATCGGCAGCGAGTTCACGTTGAGGTCGATATGCATCAGCACCATGAACGCTTCCGCCGCCAGCTGCGACAGCACCACGGGAATCATGAGAATCAACGAGGCATAGAAGGAGCCGTAGGTCAGGTACAGGCAGAAATAGACCATGAAGAAGATCGCGCCGAGGTTGATCCAGTAGGAGCTCTCCACCGCTTCATTGACCGCCGCGAGGATGCCGAACAGGCCGCCGGCGTAGCGGAAGCGGACATCGCCGCCGGTGTACTTGTCGCCGAAATCTTTCGCCCATTTGATCGAGTTCATGATGATGTCGTGGGAATGCTGGCGGAACAGCGTGATGATCGACCCGTAGCGCCCGCTGGGATCGATGAACCGGTCGAGATCGCCGGCGGCGGCGTTCTGCGTGAACGCGTAGAAGATCTGCCCGATCTCCTTCGGGTTCGTGGGGACGAGGCCCCACTTCGGGTCGCCATCGTGCTGCAGGCGCTCCAGCTGCTTGGCGATGTCCACGATCGTCAACGCTCCGCCCGCGCCCTGCGCGGACTGCATGTGGTCGGCAAATTCGTCGATGGCCGTCAACGCGCCGGCACCCTTCACGCCGTCGGGCTTCAGCGTGTCGGCGACCACGATCAGTTGGCTGGCACCCAAAAATTTTTCGTTCAGCTTGTTAAACGCAATATTGTACGGATGATCCTTGAACAGCAGCGCCGCGCCGGGTGTCATGTCGCCGACCTTCAGCGTCCATCCCCATATGGGGAAAAGGATGAACATTGCCACCGTCAGGGCGATCACCACCCAGCGGCGCGACCCCTGCGTGCCGGCGACGACCCACCGGGTCCAAGAGGTGTAGGCCCGCTCGCAATACCCGAGCCAGTACCACGCCAGCGCGGGTGTGGTGAGCACAAATGTGACCATGGCCGATGGGACGATGCCGGCCAGGTGTATGGCGACCGCCGCGGCGATCACGGCGCCGACGATGACTCGGGCAACCCAGATGTTGACGGGTGGACGCTTGGCGGCACGGATCGTGTGTTCCGGCGGCGGATTGATGTACGACAGGATAATGGGATGCAGGGTCACCACGCTGATGAAGATCGACACGATCCAGAAGCTCGCGAAGATCGCGACCTTCTGAATCAGCGGAATCGGCGCCACGGCGACGATGAGCAACCCGATGCCGTCGGTGACGATTCCGGACATCGCCGGCGCAAACAGATGCGTGTACGATACGACGATGGCTTCGTGCCGGTCCTTCAGCCGGTAGAACTCCTCGTGATAGCGGTCCATCGACTGCACCGAATGGCTGAGGGCGCGCGCCGTCAAGAAGAGTGGGATGACCAGCACCAATGGATCCAGGTTGAACCCGAGCAGGGCGGCGATCGACAGCCCCCACACGCTGGAGAGAATCCCCGAGAAGATGGGGACCCAGATGCCGGTCCAGGTGCGGAAATAGGAGTACAGGAGAAAGGCGAGCGTCAGCATGGTCAGGCCGAAGACGACGAAGATCTGATTGGCGTACTGCAGCACCGACGTGTAGAGCCAGGGGAATCCGGTGATGTAGATTGTGTGGTTCGCGTCGTCCTCCGCCCGCTTCAGCTCCATCATGCGGTCGTAGAGGTAGTGGAAGTCCAGCGCCTCCTCCCAGAAGCCGGCGTGGACGACGGCAGCTGTATCGTCTTGCGATACAAATACGCCACGCACGCCCCGATTGGCGTAGACGGCGAAGCGGACGCGGTCGGCGTCCTCCTGGGTCTTCGGCACGCCGGGGTAGAAGATCTCGCGCGCCTGGATCGCGCCTTGGCTGGCGGTGATGCTCTTCACCTTGGGGTGCGCGATGGAGAGGATCTGGTACGGCACCACCCCCTTGGTATTGACCATGTACTTGGTGATGCGGTCGAGCTTCTGCAGGGTCTCGGGATTGTAGATGTCGCCTTTTTTGACCTCGAGAATGACACTCATGATGTTGGCGCTGCCGAACATGCGCCGGAATTCGTTGTAGAACTGGATGTAGGGGTGGTGCCGCGGGTAGAAGTCGAAGAAGTCGGTGTGCAGGCGGAGGTCCTTCATCGAGTAGGCAAAGAACGCCGTCAGCAGCGCCACCACGACCGTCACGCCGCTGCGATGCCGCAGCAGAAACCGCAGGTACGCTTCAATCCATCGCTGCGGGAACATGACGGACCTCCTTCAGGCAGAGCTAGAATTGTTGCTTGAGCGGCGTGAAGCTGTCGCGGTCGGCGGCCAGCACCAGGCCCGACGCACCGACGATGAAGCCACGTCCCTCGGGCAGCAAGCTCACGGCGCGGAACCAGCCGCTACCCATCTGGACCGGCACCGTCACTCGCCGCCACGTTGCCCCGGCATCTTTGCTGCTGAGAAGGAAGCCGTTGTTGCCGACGGCCCACCCGTAGTTGCCAAGCACCCCGACATCGTAGAGGGCGGGGGAAAAACCCTTTGGCGTCTCGATCTCCTGCTTCTGCCAGCTTATACCGCCGTCGGTAGTCCTCAGCAAGGTTGCATCGAGCCCAACGGCCCAGCCGTGCTGCGGATCGGCAAAGGAGATGCCGAACAGGGTTTCCTCCACGCCGCTGGTCTGGCCGTGCCAGGTCTGCCCGCCGTCGGTGGATGCCAGGATGACCCCGAATTCACCGGCAACCCAGGCGTGATCAGGGTCGGCGAAGGCGACGTCATACAACAGGATGTCGCCCGCATCCACGGTTTCAGCAACCTCGGCGGGCAGCTTGACGTCCGTCGGGATCGGGAGCTTGCTCCACGTCGCTCCGCCATCGTCGGTGCGTACCAGCGTGCCGTAGTCGCCCACGGCCAGGCCGCGCTGCGCGTTGGCGAAGGCGATATCGAGGAGCTGGCGATTCGTCCCGCTGGTCTGCATCTGCCAGGTTGTACCGCCGTCGCTCGAGTGGGCGATCTCACCGACCTGCCCGGCCGCCCAGAGATGGCTGGCGTCGACGCACGCCAAGCCGACGAACGACCGCGGGGTTCCCGCCCCCTGCTGTTGCCAGGTCTTGGCGCCGTCGAGGGTATGAAAGATGCGCCCGAGGTCACCGGCAGCCCACCCCTCACGCTCGTTCAGAAAACAACTGGCGAACAGATTCTGACGCATCTCCGCCGCCGGCCACGTCTGCGCCATGGCCGAGGCGCAGCCGGCGAGCAGCGCAATCGCTGCCACGCATATTCCAGACTTCACGGTACGGCCCTTTCCCCTGCTCGGTTCTCTCATACGTGTACGCAACACCGCAGCGGCAGCAAAGGGTTCCGTGCGTCGGCTCGGCTCCGCGCTTGCCATGCCGCTCAAATCACGTACTCGACTCGGAACTGGACGTTGTCACGGTCCTTCAGCAAACTCACGCCGCTGCCGCCTTTGTAGATGTGCGAATCGATGATGCTGTAGTCCATGATGAAGCGGAACGGATCGTGAACCACGGTGATCGACGGTTGATACAGGAAGGCGCCGCCCCAATCGTAGAAGAAGGTGAACGCCGGCGTCACCTGCCCACTGTAGTACGACGTGCTGATGAGGAGCGTTTGCAAATACTGGTCGATGGGCTGCTGGATGTAGATCGGCTCGACCGGGCTTGTGATGTTCAGGCCTATGCGAGGCGGTGGCTTTACGAGAGTTAAGTCCACTGGCAACACTTCCCGGTCCGGGTTCACCTTACCGTTTCGCAAGATATCGCTACCGGCGCCGTGTTCGATGTGCTTGTAGAAGAACTGCGTCGAGACGAAGAAGGTCTGGCTCGGGTTCAGCGCTCGAATCCACTGGTTGATATCGAGGCCGAGCACGGCATTGACGGAATCCTTGACGCGGTCCCCGCCCGTGTTGTTCGGGTTGAAGAGGAATGGATCGAGTTGCCCCTGCGTATACGCCGGCTCACCCTTGAAATAGGCGACCTCGGAACGGACCACGCCATAGATCTGCGGTACCGCGAAGGTCGTTGACGCACCGGAGACCTGGACCCTTGGCGCGGTCAGGTAGGCGTGGGCCGGATAGCCGCAGTTGGTCCCGCCAGGAGCCGCGCACGGAAGCCCCTCTTGGAACGAGTGGAGGACGTCGGAGGAGCCTGGTGCGCCCGACGTGAAGACTCGGATGTCGGGCGTATCGAAATACGTGTAATAGTGCGCCACGCTGAAGGTGGCATCCATGGCGTTGAACTTGAACAGGAATCCACCCCGAGCGTTGTCGACCGTCCGCGCCGGCTGAATCAGAAAGGTCTCTGCGGCGTTGCTCGGCCATCCGAGGCTGGGTAAGGCCCAAGGCGAACCGGCCGGAACGCCGGGGTAATAGCCAACCTTGTCGTCGATTGCCGCGTACCCTTCTAGATATGCTTCCGAGATCGGTCCAAAGTCGCCGAGGTAATAGTTGCCGAGCGCCATATCGAGTGGCAGCCGCCGCTCATCCAGGTCGATCAAGAACCCGCCGAAACTATTGTCGATCGGGTTGATATGATCCAAGAGTTGAAACGCGTCCGTCTCTCCCCAGGAGAGGATCTGGCGTCCGACCCGGACGAACAGGTCACCAGCGTTCGCCTCTACGTATGCCTGAAAGAGCCGCTCGCGATCGGTGCCAAGATGGCGCAGCCGCTCTCTTGCCGCGGCGACATTGACGACGGTTTGGTTGAACGCCGGCGCCGGGATCGCCAGGAGCTTGTTGAACTCGACCGCGCTGCTGTACTCACGGGGCCCCCAGTCGTACAGGCCGTCTCCCTCACCACGGAAGGTCACGTGATAGGCGAGCTCTTTGACCTTGAACGGCAGATCGTTCAGCAGGCTCAATGGGCCAATGCCTTCCTTGACCAGGCGGGACAGGTCGTGATTCAGTTCCGCTTCGATGTATGCGCGGTTCTGTCGCAGGTGGCCGGCATCCGAGTGTGGGAAGGTCGCCGAATAGGTCACATCGAGCAGCCGCTTCGAAGCGGTGAATTGGGGTACGCCGTCGTGGGTGTTCTCGGTTCCGACGCGCGCGTTGACATAGCTGCGTACCCCGAGCTTGATGTCCCCTGCTTCATCCAATGAAATGGCCCCGCCGCGTGCCGGCAACCACAGCAGAGAGACGGCCGTTACGCCCACCATCGCCCAGGCTCTCAAGCCAATCTTACCCATTGGGATCCCCCCTCATACGTTCGGCTGCTTCCACTCTGATGCCCACGGCACGGAACGGCGCTGCGCGTTCCCTTATTCGAGCCTCGCTCCTATTGTCAAGCAATTTCTGCACGCGCGGGCGGCAGGCGCGCCGGATCGCGCTTCGCACGTACCCGGTGGCCTTGCTCGTGGCGACATTGGCAGCTCTTGGCACGCCGCGGGCACGCGCCGATTCGCCGGTGCGCATGGGCGACGTGGTCAGCATTGCCGGGAGCGACCTCGCACCGTTCGACGGCGATCGGATCGAACGTCTGGCATTGTTGCGCTGCACGCAAGGAGCGTGTCGTCCCATCCCGTTCCAGATCGACGAGCGTGATGCCCGCGGGCAGTGGGCCCTCGATCACGGGCCGGAGCCGACCGCCGACGACCCGCCGGGCGTTCTCGACGGCAACGACGTGTTGCTCTTCATGGCCGCCGACGCGGGGGACCACGCGCCACGGACCGACCTGCCGCGCTGGTTGCCGGCGGCCGAAATCAGCGTCCACGATCCGCTCGACGGTGCCACCCGGTGGGTGTACCTGGTGCGCTATCCGGAAGCGGCGCCGCGCGCCGCGGCGTCCTACGTGCACTACGATCCATCGACCGATCGTGTGCGCGGCGCGCATGTCAGCCTGGGCTTCGGCCGCGGAGTGCCCGACTACCTGGCGCTCACGGACGGGGCGGCGGCGGGCGCCAATCTGCTCGACCGGCTCAAAGTTCGCGCCTCGGCGACGTTTCTCTTCGGGCTGATTCGCTTCTCCCGTAACGAGGATGATCTCACCACGCAGTTCGCCGGCTGGCGGGAAGGCCCGATTCGCGTCATCCGGCGACAACGGCAATGGGTACGCCTCGGCTGGGGCATCCGCTCACCGACCTTCGGCTCGTATACCTACTTCTACCGCGATTGCGCCGAGCTGCCGGTGGGCTTGTCCCTGAACTTCCCGCCGCACTACTTCTTCGGAAATATCGTGATACGAATTATTCTCGACTTCCGCGATCTCAGGGGCTGGTCGTTGGTCGTCCCGAGCCTGCCGGCGCCGCTTCCCATCGACGACCAGATGACGGCGCAGAAGGAAGCGTTGAACCGTCTCGCCGGCTCGTGGTTTGCCCTGGTAGGACCGCAGCTGACGTTGGTGCAGACGATGGGCCTGAGCACATCGCTGGCCAGCGTCCGCCGGCGATTCCTTTACCAGGAAGGGCTGAGGGCCGCCGATCCGCCCGAGACCGTTCCCGGCGCGGAACCTGGTGTCGGCTATCAGCTCGATCAGTGGGACCACGTCGGTGCAGGCGCCCATCAGCTCAGCTCCGTGAGCTGCGCTCTCCCGCCCGAGGTCGACGTACGCGCCTTCATGGCGGCGCGCGGCGCGCCGCTGCAGACGGCAGTGCACGCGCTGCCGTGAGAAGCAATCAGGGCCTAGGGGTCTTGGTTGGACGCGGAGTGGGCGTGCCGCCGTGCGGCCCTTTGACGGTGTGCGTCGGCGACGCCGTGGCCGGCCGCCGTGTCGGAGTCGGCGTGCCCGGCCGCGGCGTCGGGCTCGGCGTTCCGGGCTTCGGGGTCGCCGGCCGCGGCGTCGGCGTTCGCGTCGCCTTCACGGCCGGCGTCGGCGTGGCCGGTGCGAGGTAGTGATAGCCCAAGTCGGGCGGCGGACTGTCCAGCGCCCCGTCGCTCTGCGTGGTGAGCTGCTCGAGCAGCCCGAGGAGATCCGCGTCGATGGTTGTGTCCCCGGCATCGATCGCCGGGCTGCCCTGGGCGAGATGGAAGTCGGCGTTCGTGGTGGGATCCCCTTGCGACGGGAAGAGGAATAGCGGATCGCTATGCACGTCGTCCTCTCCGGCCGCGGTCCCTTCGTAGCCATCGGTGTTCAGGTTGAAGTCCGCTGCGAAGCCCGTCGCCGTCGCATCCACCGCAACGCCCATCCCGCTGCGGTTGCGGTTGAAGATGTTGTTCTCCACGAACACATTGCTCGACTCGCTGCCGACGCTCAGGCCGCTCTGCGTGCTGTTGTAGACGGTGTTGTTGATGATCTGCAGATCGGTCGTGCCACCGGCGCTGATGCCAGCGCCACCGCTGTTGGTGATGAGATTGTTGAAGATCAGCTCGCCGTCGCCGCCCTGCATCAATACGCCGTCGCCGTGGTTGGCGGCAATGACGCAATCCTCAATCAGCGTTCCGGGGCTGTTCCGAGCCAAGATGCCTGCCACCGAGCCGCCGCGCAGCGTGAAGCTGTCAAAGGTCACGTTGCTCTGACCCGACAGCATGACGGCGGCGCTGCCGCCATGAGCATCGATGACCACTGGGGCGGCCGCGCTGTCGGTAAACTCGCCGGTGACGTCGGCGAAAAAGTAGAGGCCGTCGGCAAGGTCACCCGGCTGAAAGACGACGGCGCCGTACAGTCCCGGAGAAACGATGATGGTCGCGCCTGGAGGCGCGCTCTTCGCGGCATCGGCGATGCTCTCCCCCAGCGGCACGATGAGAGTCGGTGCCGCGGTGGGCTCAGGCGTTGCGGTGGACGTGGGCGTGGGGCTCACCGTTCCCGGCGTCACCGTCTTGACCGTCGGTTTCGTAGTGGGTGTCGTTCCCGGTTGCGTCGGCGGCGGTGGAGTCGGCGTACCCACGACGACGGGCACGGTACTGCGGCCGCCGCCGTTTCCGGTGCTGCCGTGACTCCCACAAGCCGAGGTGAACGTCAGCAGACCAAGCAGACCGACCCCGACCAACGGCACGCCGACGCGCAGCGCACAATTACGCATCGCCGCTGCGGTTACCCGCGGTTATTTGATCCGAACGCCGGGACGGCATCCGTCCTTTCTAGCACAGTTTTCCGGCGGCAGTGTAGCCGAAAGCGTTTGGCAATCGGCTGTGCTACGATCGCGCCGGTATGGCCAAGCGAACGGCGTCCCCGAGGGGCCCGGATCTGTTTGCGGCGGAGGCGGAGCGCGCCAGGCAGCGCGAGGCGCCGCTCGCGGAGCGCATGCGGCCGCGCACGCTCGCGGAGTTCCTCGGTCAGGCGCACTTGGTCGGGCCGGGCCGTTTGCTGCGCGAGATGATCGAGGGCCAGCGACTGCATTCGCTGATTCTGTGGGGACCGCCGGGCAGTGGCAAGACCACGCTCGCGCTGCTGATCGCGCGCTCGACGCAGGCCCATTTCGTGCACTTCTCGGCGGTGCTGTCCGGCGTGCGGGAGCTGCGCGAGGTCGTCGCCGAGGCCGAAGATCAGTTGAAGCATCACGGCCGGCGCACGATCCTGTTCGTCGACGAAATCCATCGCTTCAACAAGGCGCAGCAAGACGCCTTTCTCCCGCACGTCGAAAACGGCACCGTCATTCTGATCGGCGCGACAACCGAGAACCCGTCGTTCGAAGTGATCGCGCCGCTGCTGTCGCGGACGTCGGTGCTGGTCCTGGAACCGCTGCCGCTCGCGGTCATCGAGCAACTGCTGCAGCGCGCCGTGACCGATCGCGAGCGTGGTCTCGGCGAGCGCGGGGTGCAGGTCGAGCCGGCCGCACTGCATTTCCTGGCGGACCATGCGCGCGGCGACGCGCGGCTCGGGTTCAATGCGCTGGAAGCAGCCGCGGATCTGGCAACGACGAAAGGCACGACGACGATCGACGTGCCGTTGGCCGAGGAGGCCGCGCAACACCGCGCGTTGCTCTACGACAAGGGGGGCGAGGAGCACTACAACGTCATTTCCGCTTTCATCAAGAGTCTGCGCGGCAGTGATCCCGACGCCGCCGTCTACTGGATGATGCGCATGCTCGAGGCGGGCGAGGATCCGCTGTTCATCGCGCGGCGGATGATCATCTTCGCTGCGGAAGACGTCGGCAATGCCGACCCCCAGGCGCTGCAGATTGCGGTCGCCGTCAAAGACGCATTCCACTTCGTCGGCCTGCCCGAAGGACGCATTCCGCTGGCGCAGGCGGCGACGTATCTGGCGTCGGCGCCGAAATCGAATGCCTCCTACAAGGCCATGCTGGCGGCCGCGGCCGACGTGAAGCAGCATGGACCGCTGCCGGTCCCGCTGCAGTTGCGCAACGCACCGACCCCGCTCATGAAGCAGCTAGGATACGGGCGCGACTACAAGTACGCGCACGACTATGAGGGCCACGTCGTGGCGCAGCAGCATTTGCCCGACACGCTCAAGGACCGCCGCTACTACGAGCCCTCCGACAGCGGCGCGGAGCGCCACATCAAGGAACGGCTGCAGCAGGTGCGCCGCACGACGGGCAACGCAAAACCGGAAAGGTAAGGGCAGACATGGCTGAAACAGGCACGGCCGGTCGCGGCCGCTGGTGGCTGCTGATCCTCGCGCTCGGCATCGTCGCGCTCTGTCTGCTCGGTCCGATCGTGCTGCATGTCGCGCAGAAGCGGCACGATGTGCTGCCGCTGGACATCGCGGCGCGTTTCCCCGCCAACCAACCCATCGTCGGCGGCGAAGTATTCGCCACCACGGTCATCGCCATCATGGAGCACGAGCTCAATGGCGGCACGGGGTGGCGCCCCAACGACTTCGTGCTCTGGGGTCCGCGTCTGTGGGCCGACAACAATGCCAACCGCCAGCTCGGCATCATCCAAGCCGTGCGCGAGAGCGTGCGGGTGTTCAAGGACCACCTCACGAAAGTGTCGAGCAACGAGTTCGACCAAAATCTCGTCGAGGCGGACACCGACTTTCGCAACGACGCCGAACGCCTGTGGCTGCCGTCGGCGGAGGGCAAGTTTCGCGAAGGCATCCGCCATTTGCAGGCGTACGTCGACGGGTTGAAATCCGACCCGCCGCGCTCGCGGCCGATCAATCAACGCAACATCGAGTTGATCCGCCTCTTCCAGGCGTGGAGCGACCTGCTCGGCGACGCGCACGCCAACCTGTATCGCGAGCCCGAAAGCGTCTGGCGCACGGACGATGATTTCTACCATGCGCAAGGCTTCGCCCACGTCATGCGCTATCTGGTGTTGGCGGTCGGGCGCGAGTACCAGCACGAGTTCGAGACCAAGCCGGTCATGCGCACGTTGTTCACCGAAGTCGCGGCGGCCCTTGGTGAAGCGGCCGTCCTCAAGCCGCTGATCGTCCTCGACGGCCATCCGGACGGCCTCTTCGCCAACCACCGCCGCAACCTCGACGCGTACATCAACGAGGCGCGGCAAAAGATGTATTCGATTCGCGAAGAGCTCGAGAAGTAAGCCCCAGTCGACCATGGCGTGGGTGTACATCGAGGACATCGCCCAGCACGCAGGGAGCGACGTCACGCTGCGGGGCTGGCTCTACAACAAGCGCTCCAGCGGTAAGCTGCACTTTCTCCAGGTGCGCGACGGCACCGGCGTGCTGCAATGCGTCGTCTTCAAGAACGACGTGCCGGCGGAGCAGTTCAGCGTGGCGGATCACCTCACGCAGGAGTCGTCGCTCATCGTCAGCGGCACGGTGCGCGCCGATGCCCGTGCCCCGCTCGGCTATGAGCTGAGCGTCAAAGATCTGCAGCTCGTGCAGCTCGCCGAATCCTATCCGATCACGCCGAAGGAACACGGCGTCGCCTTTCTGTTGGATCACCGGCATCTCTGGCTGCGCTCGGCGCGCCAGCACGCCATCTTGCGTATCCGCAGCACCATCATCCGTGCCTGCCGCGACTACTTCGACGGCAAGGGCTTCACCTTGCTCGACGCACCGATCTTCACCCCCGCCGCGTGCGAGGGCACGACGACGCTGTTCGCCACCGACTATTTCGGCGAGCAGGCCTATCTCACCCAGAGCGGGCAACTGTACGCCGAGGCCGGTGCGCTAGCGTTCGGCAAGGTGTACTGTTTCGGCCCGACCTTCCGCGCCGAGAAATCCAAGACGCGGCGCCACCTCACCGAGTTCTGGATGATCGAGCCCGAGGTGGCCTTCATGGACCTCGCCGGCGACCTCGACCTCGCTGAAGATTTCATCGAGTACGTCGTGCAGCGCACGCTACGCGAGCGCCGCCGCGAGCTCGAAACGCTCGAACGTGACACGGCGCCGCTCGAGCACGTGAAGAAGCCGTTCCCGCGCATCGCCTACGACGATGCCATCGCGCTGCTGCAGAAGAACGGCTTTGCGGTGGAGTGGGGCGCCGACTTGGGCGGCGACGAGGAAACCGCCGTGTCCAACGCGTTCGATCGGCCCGTCATGGTGCACCGCTACCCGGTCGCCTGCAAAGCCTTCTACATGAAGACGGACCCGGCAGATCCGCGGGTCGCGCTCTGTGTCGACGTGTTGGCACCCGAAGGCTACGGCGAGATCATCGGCGGCGGCCAACGCGAGGACGATCTGCGCACGCTCGAGCAGAAGATCGCCGCTCATCAGCTGCCGCCGGATGCCTTCACCTGGTATCTCGACCTGCGGCGCTACGGCTCGGTACCGCACGCCGGCTTCGGCATGGGCATCGAGCGCGCCGTGGCCTGGATCTGCGGCCTCCACCACGTGCGAGAGACGATTCCGTTTCCACGCATGCTGGAGCGCTTGCGGCCATGACGTTGCCGGTGTCGCTCGTCGCCGGCGTGGGCTGTGTTCTGTCGTTGCTGTCTTGCGGCTGCCAGAGCTCGGAGCCGCCTGCGGTGGACGCCCACGCAGCACGGACCGAGTTCGAGTCGGCAACACCGCCGGCGCCGGAGACACCGGCCCATCACGAGGCGCTGCCGCGAATCGTCCTGGGTATTTCGCTCGCAATGAGCCGCGCCGACGCCGAGGGAAAATTGGGACCGCTCACGTGCCATGAGAACAAAGCGGGGTTCCAAGTGTGCGGCGGTGCGGTGCCGCAAACCAGCGACGTGAGCCATCTCGAGCTGTATCTGCATCACGAGCACGTCATCTCGGTCTCCTACGACAGTCCGGCGCCGAAGAACGCCTGGGATGCCCTCAACGGTTTGATCGACCGCTTTGGGCAGCCGAGCCTGAGCGGACTCCGTGAGCGCGACCAGAGCGGGCGGCTGCACGAGATCTACGGCTGGAAGGACGAGCAAAGCCTCTATTCGGTCCGTTTCATCTGGAAGGAAACCGAGGCGGGGCAATCCGAGCTCGTGGGCGCGACGATCGCCCTGTGGGATCGCAAGGGCTACGCGCAATGGGAGGCGGAATCGAAGCCCGGCGAACCGGCCGCGACGCCGGACGAGTCTCAGCAACCGATCTGACGTTTCACTTCCCTCGCAGCTTACGCACGTCCCCGACCCGCAGCGTGAAACCGGTGCGGTCGAAATAATCGAGCAGCGCGATGCTGAACTTGCGGCTGGCCCCGAGCAGATCGCGGAACGTCGCGGCGCTGATGTCGCCGTGGCTGGCCGCATGATTGCGCAGCAGCGCCCGTGCCTCCTCGAGCGGCGCGCGGGCGAAGTACAGCCCGTCCGCAATCTTCGCCACGCGTCCCTCGCGCTCCAGCTGCTGCAAGATGGCGCTCAACCGCTGGCGCGGCACCGCCAGCGCCGCCTCGATCTGCTTGAGATCGGGCGGCGTGAAGGCACCGGCGGCAATCAGCCCCTCGGCGCGCGACGCCAGCTCCGCGTCGTCACGCCGCAGCGCCACTCGGTGCGACGGCAGGCGGACGCTGCTGTCGTCGCGGGCGATCACCGACTCCGCCAAGAGCGCATCGATGACTGCCCGAAAGACCTTGGGCGACAAGTCCGGGGCAACGCCGCCGCGCAGCGATTCCATCTCCATGCCCGGCGTGAGCGGCTCGGCACGGTGCAAGGCCGTGAGCCGCTCCACCACCGCGCTGCGCAGCGGCTCCCACTTTTCGACGGTCGTGTACGCAGCCGGCTGGTGCGCATCCGGTAGACAACGAATGGTGCGGTCGACGCGCGCCGCGTCGTGCACCGCCTCCAGCGACAGATTGCCCGCCTGTGCCAAGAATTCCGGGGCAACCGCAAAGTCCGGCTCCATGCGCAACAACGCCGCCACGATCTCCGGTGCAGCTACAGCCTGGCGCAGCGCCTCCAGCGCGGCGGCGCGCGGTGCGTCACTGCGCCGTTGCCGGCGTGCAAACGGCTGGACCACAACGCCGCCGCCGATGGTGCGCTGCGCGCTGTGGTTACGCAGGATGAAGCGGTCGCCGCGCAACGCGTGCAGCGGCGCGCGCAACACCAGCTGGGCGTAGGCCGCGTGCCGTGGCGCCAGTTGATCGCGCCCGTCGAGCCACACGAGCTTGCCAATCACTTCGGCGGTGCCGAGATAGAGACGGACAATTTCGTGGCTATCGACGGGACGGCCCGCGGCCGGACGGACCTCCAGCCATGCGTCGAGTCGATCCGTAACCCGATCGAGCCGCGGGTCGCAGATCACGTCACCACGCTGCACGTCGGCACGTTCCACCCCCGCCAGGTTCAACGCCACGCGCTGCCCCTGCAGCGCCTGCGCCACCTCTTGGCCGTGCACCTGCACGGTGCGCACGCGGACTTCTTCGCCGCCGGGCATGACGCGCACCACATCCCCCGCACGCACTGCTCCGGCAATCGCGGTGCCCGTCACCACCGTACCGTGCCCGTGCATGATGAAGGCACGATCCACGGGAAGTCGAAAATACCCGGCGCGCTCGGGACGATGGTAGTGCGCGAGCCGCTCTTCGATGACCTGCCGCAATCGCTCCAAGCCGAGGCCGGTGACCGATGATACGGGCACGATCGGCGAACCTTCCAATCCCGTGCCCGCAAGCAGGATGTCGATCTCTTCCTGCACCGCCGCCAAGCGTGGCGCATCGACGAGGTCGGATTTGGTGAGCGCCACCACGCCGTGCGTGGCGCCGAGCAGGTGGAGAATGTCGAGGTGCTCTTCGGTCTGCGGCATCACCCCGTCGTCCGCCGCGACGACGAGCAGCGCCAGATCGATGCCGTGCGCCCCCGCCAGCATGTTGCGGATGAAGCGCTCATGTCCCGGCACGTCGATGATGCCGACGCGCTCGCCGTTGGCGAGGTCCATGTACGCGAAGCCGAGGTCGATCGAGATGCCGCGCTCCTTCTCCTCCTTGAGCCGGTCGGTATCCTGGCCGGTCAGGGCGCGAATCAACGCCGTCTTGCCGTGATCGATGTGTCCCGCGGTACCAATGATGTGAGGCATGAGTCGACACTCAGCACTCAGAACTCAGCACTCAGGACTGTCCGCGGCACCACCTCCTCGGGCCGAAAGATCCCGCGCAGATCGAGCAGGAAGTGTCCCGACTGTATGCGCCCGATGATGGGCGGGTCGGCATCACGGAAACAGCGTGCGATGTCCTGCGCACCGTACTGCACGTGACTGACGGCGAGCGCCTTGGTCGGCAAGGTCTCGATCGGCAGAGCGCCGCTGCCGATCTCCGACGCCGAATCGACGAGCGCGACGGAGAACCCATCGCCCAGCGCCGCACGCAGCAATGGCATGGCTGCCTGCGCAACCGCCTCGATGTCGGCAAGCGGTCGCGTCAGCCAGCGCAACGTCGGCAATGCCGTCCGCACGTCGGGCGCCGTTCGATACAAACGCAGCGTTGCGGCCAACGCGGCGAGGGTGAGCTTGTCGCAGCGCAGCGCGCGCTTCAGCGGATTTCGTTTGATGCGTTCGATGATCTCGCACCGCCCGACGATGATGCCGGCTTGCGGTCCGCCCAGCAGCTTGTCGCCGCTGAACGTGACGATGTCGGCCCCCAGCCGCACGCGTTCCGCCACCACCGGCTCCTTGGGCAGACCGTATGCGGACAGGTCGACCAGCGCGCCGCTGCCGAGATCCTCCATCACCGGCAGCCCGCGCTCGTGACCGAGCTGCACCAGCTCGTCCAGCGACACGGCGCTGGTGAAGCCGACGATGCGATAGTTCGAGGTGTGCACCTTCAGCAGCAGCGCCGTCCGCGCGCTGATGGCCGCGGCGTAGTCGCGCGCGTGCGTACGGTTGGTGGCGCCGACCTCGCACAAGCGCGCGCCGCTTTTCGCCATCACGTCGGGAATGCGAAACGAGCCGCCGATCTCGATGAGCTCGCCGCGCGACACGAGCACCTCGCGTCCCTCGGCCAGCGTGTTCAGCGCCAACAGCACCGCCGCGGCGTTGTTGTTCACCACCGTCGCCGCTTCCGCACCCGTGAGCGCGCGCAGATCATCCTGGATCACGTCGTCGCGGTCGCCGCGTTGCCCGCGTGTCAGATCGAGCTCCAGATTGACCGGATGCGTGGCCGCCTGCACGACGGCGTCAACCGCCCGCGACGCCAGCAGTGCGCGGCCGAGGTTGGTGTGCAGGACGACGCCGCTGGCATTCACGACGGCGCGCAGCGGCAGTCGGCATTGTGCCTCCATCCGCGCCCGCGCTTCATCCATGATCTCGTCGGGCGACGGGGCTGCCGCCCGCGCATCGGTCGCGAGCCGTTGCCGCACGTCCGCCAGCACCGTTCGGATCACCTCGGCAACGAACGTGCGTTGAAAGCGCTCGAGCGCGGCGAGCGCGGCAGGCGTGTTCAAGACACGATCGACCGACGGAATCGCCCGCAGACGTTCGCTGTGATCCGGCATGCGGCGATCGTGCCGCGTTTCGGCAAGGGATACAATCGTCGCAATCCTTGACCGCCACGCCTCCCGCTGAGACCATGACGCCGATGACCTCGAAGGAAGCGGCGGCGCGCGCCGTCGCCACGCGTTTGCGCGCCGCGGGCTACACGGCTTACTTCGCCGGCGGCTGCGTGCGCGACCGCTTGCTCGGGCGCGCGCCGCAGGACTTCGACGTCGCCACCGACGCGCCCGCCGCAATGGTGCAGCAGCTGTTTTCCAAGACCGTCCCGGTCGGCGTCCAGTTCGGGATCGTCCTCGTGCTCATCGACGACGAGCCGATCGAGGTCGCGACCTTCCGTGCCGACGCGATCTATCTGGACGGGCGCCACCCGAGCAGCGTGCGCTTCAGCTCGCCGGAGGAAGACGCGCAGCGTCGCGACTTCACCATCAACGGCATGTTCATCGATCCGGTCACCGACGCGGTGATCGACTTCGTCGGCGGGCAGCACGATTTGAAAGCCGGGATCATCCGCGCCATCGGCGATCCGCACGCGCGCATCAGCGAAGACCGGCTGCGGATGCTGCGCGCCGTGCGCTTCGCCGCACGCTTGGGATTTGCGATCGAGCCGGCGACGCTCGAGGCGATCCGCGCCGCAGCGCCGACGATCACTGACATCGCCTGGGAACGCATCGGCGACGAAGTGGTGCGCATGCTCACGGACAGCGAGGCCGGTAGCGCGCGGCGCGGCTTCGAGCTGCTCGATGCGACGGGACTGCTGGTGCCGATCTTGCCCGAAGTGGCGGCGCTGAAGGGCGTCGAGCAGTCACCCGACTACCATCCCGAAGGCGACGTCTTCGTGCACACGCTCGGCCTGCTCGCGCAGCTCGATCACCCGAGCGAGGCGCTGGCCCTGAGCGCGTTGTTGCACGACATTGCCAAGCCACGCTGCGCGCAACGCACCGAAACGCGCATCACGTTCTACGGCCACTGTGAGTTGGGCGCCGACATGGCGGTAGAGATCTGCCAGCGCTTGCGGCGCAGCCGTGAGACGTGGGAGCGCGTTGCCTTTCTGGTGCGCGATCACCTGCGCTTGTCGAGCGCGCCGGAAATGCGCTTGAGCACCTTGAAGCGCTTCCTCGCACAGGACGGCATCGACGAGCTGCTCGATCTGGCGCGGCTCGACGCGATGGCGTCGAATCAGGACCTCACGCACTACAATTTCTGCGCGCAGAAGTTGCGTGAGCTGAGCGTCGAAGAAATCAAGCCGACACCGCTGGTGCGCGGCCGCGATCTGCTCGACATGGGCTTCGCACCGGGGCCACGCTTCGGCGAGATCCTCGCCGCCGTCGCCGAAGCGCAGCTCGACGGCACGCTGCAGTCGCGCGAGCAAGCGCTAGCGTGGGTGCGCGAGCGCTACGGCAGGTGATGCGCCCCCGTGGCCACGAGTGAAGCATCGGAAGGGTACGAGATGCGTCGTGCGCAGGCAGGCAGAGGTGCGGTCCGGCAGGGTTGTGGCGAAGGGCGTGCTGGCGCGCGTCTGCTCGAACTGCGGCGAACGTACGTGGACGAGCAGGTGACGAAAGCAGCTCTCGGAGCCCGCCGAAGCTGCCGCCCAAGTGGATATTCGAGAATGCGTTGCCGCGTGATCGGCTGACAAATGGTGTGTGATTCCTCGGGACGCCCCAGCTCATCAGATCATCGCCGACGGTAACGCCCGTCGGGAGTGAAACTCTCCCGGGGCTCCCACTCTGGCTCGATATCCTGGTCAATGTGAAGCAACGTCAGCACGGCGTCATAGCTCGTCAGGCTGCGGGACTCTTCCAGGATGGTCGCATCCTTCTTGTATCCCCATGCCAGCCAGCATGATGCATCGACGCGTGTCGGTCGTCGCGGCACCGTCTTTCCGGAGAAGCAGTCGTCAGCGATGCTGTAGGGATCAACCTCATCGCCGACCTTGACGTGCAGATCGAAATCCTTTGTGGGGCGATACCATCTGATGCGTCGGTTCTGCGAGTACACCACGGCGCCGAGTTCCTTGCAGAAGTCGATGTATCGGATTACTGTCGCCGTAAGAGATGCCTTGAAGGCCTCCATGATGCCTTCGATCGTGGCGAAGCACGGCTTTCCGCTGCACCGCGGCTGAAAGAGGTGCGTCGGCATCAGAAGGGCGCTCGCAAACCGATTGGCGTCGTGCTCCCGGTCCTGAGAGGTACGAACGCCGCGCCGGGAAGCACGCGCATTCATTTCGAGGTCGCTTTCGAGGCAGAGGCACAACGCGCTGTCCTTTCCATGAAGGACAAGATGGCCGAGTTCGTGCGCCACGGCGAAGCGGCGTTGCCCCGCCTCCCGCAACCGGGTCGACACCGTGATGATCGCCTTTTCACCATAGCGCGCGACGCGCGCGGCTGCGCCGTCAAGCGGTTCCTCCCGTACGAAGGCGCCCAGCTCCCACGCGATCGCCTGGACGTCGAGGTCCGCAGGGTCGCGGATCGACAGGTCCGCGACAATCTGCTCGGCCCGTCGTGCGGCATCAGACATTGTTCAAGGCTCTGACTTCCGGCTTTTCGCGCGGAGGAACAGAAGTTCCAGGAGGAGGCTTTCCAGGTCGCCCTTTGTGACGCGGCCTTCGAACTTGTGGAAGTGCGCGGCGACGGCCGGAGCGCCTTGGCTGGGGCCGGCTTGTGCCGCCAGCGCCGCGATTTCCGCCTTGAGTTCGTCCTCGGTCCATTCCCGTTCCAATCGCACCGCTTCAAGCTCGCGGCGGAATTGCTCGCGCTCTGCGGCTGCCCGCTTCCGGTCGTCCTCTTTCAAGCGCTTCAATACGGCGGCGGCGTGTGCCGCCACCTCAGCTCCAACGGCATCCGGATTCATCCCCGCCGCCCGCAGCTCTTCGTCTGCCTCGTCGATGCCCTGCGGAAGCGATTCTTCCATGAGGCGCGAGAACAGATCGAAGAACTCTTGATCGGTTTCAGGCTTCTTCATGAGGTCGTCCGTTCGCTTGGTTGCTTTGCAACATCACGATCCTTTCCAGATTTCGGCTTTGGCGCGATCTTGCCCGCGACCCGGCGCAACTTCTTCAGCCGATTGTTGATGTCCGCGGCTGTCGTTCGGAGGTGCTTCGCGAGCGGCTGGGCCGTCGTTTCGCCGGTCCGCATCACCGCATCCAAAAGCTCTGTCAGCGCGTCGTCTCCGTCCACCGCATCGAACAACGCCGTCACACGTTCGTCCGGTTTCGAGAGAATGTCTTCCGGGCTCGGGACGGCTTCCGGGTCCTGTTGCTGGTCAATATAATCCTCGATGTCCTCCGCGTTTCCGTCTTCATCGATCCGGAGACGAATGCTGACTTCGTGACGGTTCTCGGCCGAGTTCGAGAGATTGCTGATGGATCGGCTCACGAGCGCTTTGAGGTAGGGAAGCAGCTCTCCGCGGTCCGCGTCGAATCCGGACATCTTCTCAATCGCCTCGTGGACGAAGTCCAGCGCCTGACGACCGCCGGCAACGTTGACGACGTTTCCAGTGCGCCACGTGTGATTGTTCAGCAGGTATTGCGCAAAGGCCGTGAGCTCACGGCCGATCTGGTGCCAATCGGCAGCTGCAAGCACCCGCTGCGTTGAACTCTTCAATCCTGTTCCTCCGTCAACAGCCCCTATTACCTTATACTGACTAGCCCAGCCAATTTTTCCACGCGCCGATGGCAAAATCGCCATCGCTACTCAGTATCAGGATACTGAGAGCAGCCCGGCGAGGCCGTCAGGGCGGCGCGGACAACCAGTAAGGCGCATAGGAGAGGCAATCATGGAAGCACAAGCACAGCACCACGAGCATAGCGGCGGGCATGTGATCACCGTGAATGGCCGTTCTGTCCGATTGACCGACGGCGAGCCCATCGGGTCGCAGGTTCTGGCCGAAGCTGGGTTTGAGCCCGTTGATGAGCATGTCCTCATCCAGAGGGTGAAGATCGGCTCGCGGCTGATCAGCCTGGATGAGCGCGTGGACCTCAGCGGGCCGGGGGTGGAGCGCTTCTATGCCTTCCGCACCGGAGAGGTCTTCACCTTCACCGTGAACGAACACGGCTTTGAGTGGGGCCGGGCCACCATCACCGAGCCGGAGCTTCGGGAATTCGTAGGCGTCCCGGATTCGGATGTTCTCGTTCAGGATGAAGGCGATGATGAGCCTCGCATCCTCAATGCCGCCGATCGCGTCGAACTCTGCGCCTCCGGCACGGAACATCTGAGAACCGAGAACCGGTTGGCGACGGTGTTCGTCGACAATATCGAAAAGCATATTCCGCGCGGGGTTCACACGACGGAGGAGCTGCTCGTCCTCCTAGAGGTGCAACCCGGCTACCTGCTGAACCTGGCAACCGACAACGGCCTGATGCCGTTGAAGCCGCTGCAGCACATCCGCGTCAAGGATGGCATGCGTTTCTTCACGCAGGTCCCTGGGGGAGGGTCGTCGCGCTGATGCCCGCAGAGGAGTTCGAAAAGATCCGTGAGGCCTGGCCAGGAGCGCAGCTTCGCAGCGACGGCAGCAAGCCGGCTGTGTACCTGCCAGCCTTTGCGTTTTCTTCCGGCGGCCAGGCGGTCAGCATGGACCTGCTTCTCTATCCGCATTCACACGGCGGGTATGTAACGCGGCTGTTCTTCAGGCGAGCCCTCGCACGCGGCCCGAACTGGGGCTCCCATTTCGTCTGCGGGGAGACGTGGTGGGCGCCGTCCTGGAACAATGTCCAGCCCAATCAGTCTTGGGTCAGCATGCTCGCGAATCACTTGAAGGCGGTTGAATGAGGGTGCGGTTCAAGATCACCACCGCCCTGCTCGCGTCCTTGCGCGCCGACCTTGGGCGCCCCCATGCCTTCGCGTACGAACGGGTGGGCTTCATCTTGGCGGGGGTCGCTCAGTCGGCATCAGGGGTTCTGGTTCTGGCGCGGGAGTACCAACCTGTCGCCGACGAAGATTATCTCCCCGACGATTCGGTCGGGGCGATGATGGGGCCGGAGGCGATCCGCAAGGCGATGGAGTGGGCATTGATGAAGAAGGTGTCCATTTTTCATGTGCACAGTCACGGTGGTCATGGCATTCCCGGATTCAGCGCGGTCGATGCGCGAGAGAGTGCGAAGTTCGTCCCCGACTTTCTGAAGGTGGCGCCGGAAATGATCCACGGGAGTATTGTGCTCAGCGACGATGCCGCAGCGGGGCGGTTTTGGGGTTCTGGAAGTGGCGGACCTCACGACGTGAGTGAGTTTGTCGAAGTCGGCACTCCTATGAGGAAATGGGGCTCGTCATGAACCGGCTCGATCGGCAGAGCTTTCTCGGCTCGAATAGCAATCAGGTGCTTGCGGCAGCCACCGTTGGCCTCGTTGGCCTCGGCGGTGGCGGTTCGCACATTGCGCAACAGTGCGCCCACGTAGGTATTGGCGGGTTCGTACCGGTAGATTCCGACCAGATCGACTACACGAACACGAACCGCGTCGTCGGTGCCACGCTCGCCGATGTTGAAGCAAGCCGGTTCAAGGTGGAAATTACCGAGCGGCTGATTCGGGGTGTGGAACCCAACGCCACAGTGAAGGCGATCAAGTCTGACTGGCGACTTGCTCTCAGTGAGCTGAAGGACTGCGACGTGCTCTTAGGCGCGGTCGACTCCTTCAAGGAGCGCGATCAACTCGAGCGGTTTGCGCGGCGCTTCCTGATCCCCTACATCGACATCGGGATGGACGTGCTTGAGATCGCGGACCAAGAGTTCCTCATTGGCGGGCAGGTGATCTTGTCGAGTCCTGGCGGCCCTTGTTTTCGCTGCTGCAACTTCATTACGGATGATCGGTTGGCGCGCGAGGCGGAACAGTACGGCGCAGCTGGCGGGCGTCCGCAGGTCGTTTGGCCGAACGGGGTGCTCGCATCAACAGCCGTAGGAATCGCAATCGAACTTCTGACGCCGTGGCACACGAACCGTTCTGGCTTCGCCTATCTCGAGTACGATGGAAATCGAAGAACAGTCTCGGTGAGCTACTGGGTCGCTGCTCTCGGGGCGCACAAGTGCCCGCACTATCCGCCTGACGAAACCGGTGATCCGGGCTTTGATGTCCAACGTCTGTCGTAACGCGTATTGCAAGCAACGGAGCTGACGGTGAGATCTAGAAAGGAGCAATTCAGCATTCGCCGTGCGCCGGCTACAGATCGGCGAGCAGCTTCAGCTTGAGCTTCACCTCGTTCAGTAGCAGTCTCGGCAACCGGCCGAGTGACTTGCGAAAGCGCCGATTGTCGATCGAACGACTTTGGTCGATCATCACCTCGCAGTCCGCCGCGTTGCCGGCGATGCCACGCGGCAGCGGCACACGCAGGAGGTTCTCTCCCGTAAGGCGGGTCGTGCAGGGAAGGATCCAGGTCGACGGGTGATCCGCTTCGTTGAGCAGGTCACTCTGAACCACCAGGACCGGTCTCGCCTTACCCGGCTCGGTGCCCTGGCGCGGATTCAGGTCGGCGAGATAGAGCCCTCCGTACCGTATCGGCGCCTTCAATCGAGACCCTCGCCGGACAGATGATCGAGCTCTTCGATCTCGCGAGTCACCGATCGACGGGTGGCACGGGAGGCCGCACGGTAGGCGTCGCGCAGTGCTCGACGTTCGGTGGTTTCCTGCAGCAGACGCAGCCCGCGGCGCACGACCTCGACGTTGCTCTTCAGCTTCAAACGCTCCTTCAGCGATTGTACCAAACGTATCTCCGCCGGAGGAAGGGTGACGCTCGACTTGACATTGGATTTCATACCTTCTCAATACCCGATGGTCACGCCTGGCGCAACGCGCGACATTCACGTCGTCCACGGACTCGCGGCATCGAGGCCCTCGCGCACGCTCCGTGCCGTGACCACCTCGTCTCAGACCACTTCCCGTTCCTTCAACCCGGCAATCTGCTCCCAGCTGTAGCCCAGCAACTCGGTGAGGATCTCTTCGGTGTGCTGGCCGAACTCCGGCGCCGGCAGGCGGACGCGGCCCGGCGTTTCCTTCAAGCGCACGGGGATGCCGACGACCTGCGTTGTTCCGAACTGCGGATGCTCGAAGTCGGTGATGTAGTCGTTGGCTTGCACCTGCACGTCACCGGGCAGCTCGTCGACGCTGTTGACGATGGTGAAAATGAAGTCGCCCCCGACGCGCAGGATTTTCATCCACTCGCCGCGCGGTTTGGTCGCGAAGGCGGCGTCGAGGGCCTCGACGGCGGCGCCGGCGTTGGCGGCGGCGCCGGCGTTGGCGGCGGCGCCGGCGTTGGCGGCGGCGCCGGCGTTGGCGGCGCGCACGCGCAGGTCGACGAAACGCTCGTCGGTGGCCAGCTCGGGGCGGCCGAGCACGCGCACGAAGTCGGCCCAGTAGCGGTCGGGCTGCAGCATGCCGAGGCACAGCCACTTGGCGTCGCCGCAGCAGTAGTGATTCCACAGGGGATTCGACGCGTACTTGCGCGGCATGCGGGGAATAGCGAAACCCATCATCAGCCGCGCCGCCACGCTCAAGCCTTGCAGGCAGATCATGCTGCCGAGATGCGATCCGTCGACCTCTTGCCCGATGCCGAACCGGTCGCGCGCCAGCAGCGCGGCGAGCACGCCGTAGGCGAGCATGATCCCGCCCATCTGATCGGCGATGCCGCCGGCGATCTGCAGCGGCGGCATGTCGGGCTCGCCGGCCGCCAGCATCAGGCCGGAGCGCGCCAACCCCATCTGATCGAACGACGGATCTTCACGCTCCGGCCCTTCGGGACCATATCAGGCTGCGGGGTCAAGGCTGGAAACTGGACTTCTCTCCTGAACCTCCAGCTCTGCCTGGCTTTGGCTGGCCACATAGGCAATTTCCGACGTGCCGGTGCATGGGCTGATAGAACCAGGCATCGCGCGAGGAGAACGTGAGCCGTCGTCTGCGCCGAAGAAACGGAGCGCTGCCGACATCGCGGCTTCCGGGCCGCGGCGATTGACACGATCATCCTACCATGGTCATATTTCAGTATGACTCGCAGGGAACGCCTTACCGTCACCGTTGATCCAGCTCTCATCCGCGCTGGCCAGGACGCGGTTGCCGCAGGACGCGCCGAATCGGTCAGCGCCTGGGTGAATCTTGCGTTGGCGGAACGCGCCGCCAAGGAGCTAGGGCTGGCAGCCATGGCCGATGCCGTCGTCGCCTACGAGAAGACGTTCGGTACCATTTCCACAGAGGAACTGTCCGCGCAGGCGCGTGCGGATCGCGAGTCGGCCATCGTTGTCCGAGGGAAGCGGCGTGCCGCAGGTCCGGGCCGAGCTCGCCGCCGGGCAGCATGAAGCTGGTGCTCGACAGCGGCGCGCTCATCGCGCTCGAGCGCAATGACCGAGCGATGTGGCGCCGCTACAAGGCGGCGCAGCTCGCAGGGGAGGTCCCCGTGTTGCACGGCGGTGTCGTCGGTCAGGCCTGGCGCGGACGAGGCCCTCGCCAGGCGCTGCTCGCGCAAGCGCTCGCCGGCGTCGATATTCGACCCCTGGACGCCGCCCTCGGCCGCGCGGCCGGCGAGTTGCTCGCTGTTGCCAAGAGGCGCGACGTGATCGATGCGGCGGTTGCACTGCTGGCGGAGGATGGAGACCACATCGTCACGTCCGATCCCGAGGACATCGAACCGCTCGTCGTCGCGCTCAGACGTCATGTGGAGCTGATCCCTACCTGAGGTATCCGTCAGCGCCGCGTCAGCCCGGACCTACAGGCAGCGACCTGGGTCCAAACCGCCCGCAGGTTGTGCGCCTGCCGCTACACATCACCACCTTTGCTCAGATCACCCCTTGCTCCTTGAGCGCCGCGATCTGCTCCCAGCTGTAGCCCAGCAACTCGGTGAGGATCTCCTCGGTGTGCTGGCCGAACTCCGGCGCCGGCAGGCGGACGCAGCCCGGCGTTTCCTTCAAGCGCACGGGGATGCCGACCACCTGCGTTGTCCCGAACTGCGGATGCTCGAAGTCGGTGACGTAGTCGTTGGCTTGCACCTGCACGTCGCCGGGCAGCTCGTCGACGCTGTTGACGATGGTGAAGATGAAATCGCCGCCGGCACGGAGAAGCTTGAGCCACTCCGCACGCGGCTTGGTCGCAAAAATCGCGTCGAGGGCCTCGACGGCGGCACCGGCGTTGGCGGCGCGCACACGCAGGTCGACGAAGCGCTCGTCGGTCGCGAGCTCGGGCCGGCCGAGGACGCGCACGAAGTCGGCCCAGTAGCGATCGGGCTGCAGCATGCCGAGGCAGATCCACTTGCCGTCGCCGCAGCAGTAGTGGTTCCACAGCGGATTCGACGCGTACTTGCGCGGCATACGCGGGATGGCGAAGCCCATCATCAGCCGCGCCGCGACGCTCAGGCCTTGCAGCCAGATCATGCTACCGAGGTGCGACGCGTCGACCTCCTGGCCGATGCCGAAGCGCTCGCGGGCCAGCAACGCTGCGAGCACGCCGTAGGCCAGCATGATGGCGCCCATCTGATCGGCGATGCCGCCGGCGATCTGCAGCGGCGGCATGTCGGGCTCGCCCGCCGCCAGCATCAAGCCCGAGCGCGCCAACCCCATCTGATCGAACGACGGGTCCTCACGCTCCGGCCCCTCGGGACCGTAACCGGTGGCACTCGCGTAGATCAGCCGTGGGTTGTGCTGGCGCAACGTGTCGTAGCCCAGCCCCAGCCGCGCCGCGACACCGAAGCGGTAGTTCTGCACGAAGACGTCCGACTTCGCGACCAGCTGGTAGACGATCTCCAGCGCCTCCGGCTTCTTCAGATCGAGGGTGAGACTTTTCTTGTTGCGATTGTTGGCCTCGAAGTAGAAGTTCGGACGATCCGAGAGATCGACGCCGCTCATGCGCAGCATGCCGCGGCCGGGGTCGCCTTTCTCGCGCTCCTCGATCTTGATCACCTCGGCACCGAGGTCGCCGAGCATGGCCGAGCACACCGGCCCCTGTTGCCAGATGGTCCAATCGATCACCCGAATCCCTTCCAACGGCATGGCCATGGTTGCGCTCTCCTATACACGCAGCACGACTTTGCCAAAGTGGGCGCTCGATTGCACGAGGCGGTGCGCTTCGGCGGCTTGCGCCAGCGGCAGCACGCGGTCGATCACCGGTTTGATCCGGCCGGCGCTGAGCGCGTCCCCGAAGCGCTCCGTGAACCGCGACACGATCTCGGCCTTGTCGGTCACCGAACGCGTGCGCAGCGTCGAGCCGATCACGCGCAACCTCCGCAAGAGCAATGCAGCAAGATTGATGTCGGCCTTGGCACCGCCGATGAGGCCGATGATCACGAGGCGACCGTCGACGGCGAGACAGTCGAGGTTGGACGCCAAGTACTTGCCACCGATCGAGTCGAGCACGACGTCAACGCCGCGGCCGTCGGTGGCTTCCCGAACTTTCGCAGCGAAGTCGTCGTCGCGATAGTTGATTGCGACGTCGGCGCCGTGCGCACGACACCGTTGACACTTCTCGTCGCTGCCGGCCGTCACCAATGCGCGCATGCCGGCTGCCTTCAGGAGCGTGATCGACGCGGTGCCGACGCCGCTGCCACCGCCATGCACCAGCGCAGCGCCTCCCGACTTGATCTCACCGAGCATGAAGAGGTTGAGGAACGAGGTAAGGAACACCTCGGGCAGCGCCCCGGCCTCCTCGAAGCTCAGCGCCGCGGGCACGTGCATCGCCGAACCGTGATGCACGACGGCTTCCTCCGCGTAACCGCCGCCGGGCAGCAATGCCATGGCGCGCTCGCCGACCTTCCAGCCGGTCACTGCATCACCCACTTCGATCACCTCGCCGGCACATTCGAGGCCGAGGATCGGCGATGCACCGGGCGGCGGCGGATACATGCCTTGGCGCTGCAGCAGATCGGCGCGGTTGACCGCCGTGGCACGGACACGGATGCGCAGGTCTTCGGCGCTGAGCGACGGCGCACGCGCCTCGCCGAGCGTGAGCACGTCTTCAGCTCCCGGGTTTTCGAACACGATTGCTTTCATAAAGAGATCCTACTTGTAGAGGCGAATCTTGTATTCGCCCTGTTTCGCGTTGGTTGGCAGCGTCGCACAGGGCGATCACGAGGATCGCCCCTACAGCTGAGTCGTTCCACCTTTCATCTCTACTTGTGGGTGAGCTCCTGATACACCCATTCAACGTTCTTCGCACGCGAGGTGAAAAACGGCATCCCACGGAAGTCGTCATAGGCATGCAAGTCCACCGCCGCCTTGATGTCGGCCAGTGACTTGCCGCTGCGGACCATTCCTTCGACTTGCGCATCCACGCTGCGCAGATAGCTCTGAAAGCGCACCACGTCGGCACGCGTAGACAGCGGCCCATGCCCCGGGATGTACTGCGTCACGTCATCGATGGCCAGCACACGGTCGAGCGTCGCCGGCCACTCGCGTCCGCTGCCGCCGGCGCGCAGGTCGATGAACGGATACATGTCGTGGATGAACAAATCCCCGGTGTGCAAGATGTGCCGTTTCGTGAAGTACACCACGACGTCACCGTCGGTGTGCCCGCGACCGGGATGGATGATACGAATGGTCTCGTCGCCGAAGCGCAGCTCCTTTTCATCGTCCAGCAGGTCGTTGGGCAGCAGACTCCAGGCGGGCTCCACTTCCCAGAAGCTTTTGTCGAGCGCCAACAGGTGCGCGCGCGTCCGGCGCTGCGCGATGACGTCGGTGCCCGGCGGGTAGTTCGGGTTCCCGTGCGTGTGATCGGAGTGATAGTGCGTGTTGATGATCACCTTGACCGGCTTGTCGGTGATCGACTGGATGATGCGCGCCAGCCGCCGTCCCGGGCGCAGGAACTTGGTGTCGACGACCAGCACACCGTCGTCGCCGATCAGGATCGCGGTGTTGCCGCCGCCGCCGAGCACCACGTAGAAGTAATCATCGATCTTGACCGTTTCGGTTTTCTGGAACTGGTAGAACCCGTAGCCAACGCACGCCGCAGCCGCCAGCACGGCCACACCCACGACGATCAGAATGCGGCGCAGCATCGGTCCGGCGGTCTCTAGGCGCTCCGCGCACTCGGCGACATCGGGCACATCACGGTGTGGGCGCGGGGGGCGTGGCTTGCGTACCCGGCTTCTGCGGCTGCAGCTTGTCGAGGATCGACTGCTTGAGCACGCGCACTTCGTCGAGCTTTTCCTGCACGTCGCGCTCCCGCTGCCGCAGGCCGTCCAGTTTCTCGATCATTTGCTTTTCGCGCTGATTGAGCTGATCGAGTCGCGCCTGCAGATCGACGGCGAACGCGCCGAGGGCGAGCAGCAGACTCGCGCCGAGCACTATGGCGAACAGGGAGCATGTAACCCGCATAAGAATAACGGTGACCGCGAAAGGCAGCTTTGCCCCATCGCCCCGGAACTTACAAGGGATGGGCGGCGAAGCCGGCAAGCGCCGCGTCGCTCACGCCCAGCAGCTTCCCGACGCGTATCGCCGCCTCGATCCCGTAGATGCTGCTCTCGCCGACGGTTTCGCGTCCGACCGCGTAGCCGACCCCGTCGATCTCCAAGCGGCGCTGGCCCGCGTCTTCCCGCAGATGCGACTTCGAGAACAGCACAGCACCCGGCAGGGTGCAGGCGAGCGCCGCCAACGACGGATCGTCGCCACAGAGCAGGAGATGCCCGCCCGCGCCGCGCACCGCGGCGCACAGCTCCGCGATCTCCGCCCGTAGCACGGCCAAGGCCTGCTGATCTTCGGAGTAGCTGGGGGCGAGCCCGGTGATCACCGCGATGTCCGGCCGCACGATGCGTAAGTGCTCGGCCATCTCGCCGCGGTGGCGCACGCCGAGCTCGAGCACCAACACGTCGAGCGGCGCGCGCGACGCCACTGCGGTCCACGCCGAACGCACGAAGGTCGCCACGATCGATGCGCTGCGCCGCGTGTCGAGGCTCCGGTCGAGCACCGCCAGCGGCACGCCCACCTCGGTGTTGTGCGACAGCGGATTGGCGCGGGCCTTGAAGTGCGCGCTCAGCAGCTCGGTGAGCAGGCGCTTCATCACCGTCTTGCCGCGGCTGCCGGCGATGACCACGACGCGCGGCCGCCGGCGCTTGAGATAGACGCGTGCCAGCGTCCGGAGCACCGTGACCCCGAACTGTCGCGCCGGGCTCCGTTTGGCTCGGGGAATGACAGGGATCTGCACGCGCGTCTGGCTGGCACGTCCAGCGAAATAGTCCTGCAGCCGGTCGCAGGCGACGTCGATCTCCTGCGGCGTGCGCGCGTAGCACAGGCGCAGGTGCGCTTCGCCGGTCGGCCCAAACGCCGCGCCCGGCACGACGGCGACGTGCGCGCGCTCGAGGATATCGGTCGCCAAGCGGCGCGAATCGCGCGCCAGTGGCACCGTGTCCTTGATGCGTGGGAAGACGAAGTACGACGCGTTGGGATGCTGATAATCGAAAACGTGCGGCAATTGGTCGAGTCGTTCGATGATGCGATCCCGACGGGCGCGAAACTCGGCGCGGAACTGCTGGATGAACGGCGCGCCGAGCTGCAACGCCGCGATCGCCGCGTGCTGCGACACGACCGGCGCGCAGGTCACCAAGGCGTCGTGGACTTTCAGAATGGACGTCACGCGCGCGCGGCTCGCTACCAGGAAACCGATCCGCCAACCGGTCATGGCGTAGGCTTTCGAGAACGACCAGATGCTGACGACGCCATCGCGATGCGCCGGGAACGCTGCCGGGTTGGCCGGCGCAACGTCGCTGTAGACAAAATCCTTGTAGACCTCGTCGCAGATCACCAGGAGGTTGTGGCGCTGGGCGATCTCGAGCATGCGGCGCACCTGCTCCCGTGAGAATACCGTCCCGGTCGGGTTGTTCGGGTTGCACACGAGAATGGCGCGCGTGCGCCGGCTGACGGCGCGCGCAATGGCGTCCGGATCGAGATCGAAGTTGGCGTCCTCGTCCAACGGTACGAAGCGGGGCTCCGCTCCGGTCAAGCGCACCGCCGGCAGATACGACGCGTACGTCGGCGACGTCAGCAACACCTCGTCTCCGGGGCCGACCGCAGCCAGCAGTGTCGCCGTGATCGCTTCGATGGCGCCGCAGGTGACCAGCACTTCGCCGTCGGGATCGTACTGCATGCCCTCGCGCAGCAACGTCTCGCTGATCAGCTCGCGCAGCTCGGGCAGCCCGGGGGTCACCGAGTACTTGGCACATGCGCCTTCGGCGATCTTCTGCTGCACGTAGTGCTTGATCGGCTCGGGCGTATCGAAGCTCGGGATCCCTTGCGCCAGCGACACGACACCCGGGATGCGGCTCGCGCGCAGCTCGATGTCCTTGATGGGAGAGAGCTCGACGCCGGCGCGCGGATCAAACGCCAACCCGCCGGCGGCGCGCAAGGATCGCAGGTGGAAGGCCATCACAGATGATCGATGCGGTCGAGGACCTCGGCGTCCCACGCGCCATTGTCCTGGCGGACGATGTGGATCGACGCGAGCGCGACGGTGATGCCGTGCCGTTGGGTATCATCGAGTCGCAACAGCTCCGTCACGATGGACCGGATGACGCCTTTGTGCACCACGAACAGCAGAGTACCCGACGGCGCCCGCACAAGCACGTCGCGCAGTGCGCGCACGACGCGGGCGCGCAAGGCGGCGGTCGACTCGCCACGCGGATACGTGAAGTCGCCGCGGTTCCCCATCCAGCACGCATACCCGTGCGGATCACGGGTTTGAATTTCATCCGCGGTGAGGCCTTCCCAGTCGCCGAAATCGATCTCATTGAAACCGGCGACGCGGCTCACCTGCGTGGTGGCACCGACGATCATCGCCGCCTCAACCGCGCGCGACAGCTCGCTAGCATAGACGGCGGCGAACGTTTCGCCGTTCATGGCCATGCGGACGCGTTCCATCTGCGCCCGTCCCTGCGCGCTCAACGGTACGTCGGTGCGCCCGTGGTAGCGAATGCTCGATTGCCCTTCGGTTTCACCGTGACGGACGAGGACGAGGCGCATCACCGCATCACTTCCCGATGCTCGCTTGGATAGCCGAAAATCCCGGGTGCTGCATCCGCAACCTGAGCGGTCCTTTCCGGCGGCACGAAGACGTAGAGCCGCCACAGCTCTGCGTAGCGCGCTTCCAGCGCCGTGATCTCCGGGCTCGGTTGCCGATCGGGTTGATTCAGCGCCGCCAACCCGGCGGGGGTGCGCACCAGCGCGGCGGCTTCCTTCATCACGGTCAGCGCCGGGCAGTAGACGATGACCTCCGCCGCGTCGCAGCGCAGCTCGCGGGCGAGGAGCTCCTCGGCCTCGTGCCGGTTGCGCGCCGACTCGTGGAAGCGCTCGACGAGCCGGCGGCGTCCGTCGGCCGGCACGCTCACGGCGGAGACGACGTAGCCGCGCTTCAGCAAGGCGCGGCGCCCGAGGCGGTCGACGAGTCTCACGATGCGCGGATCGGGTGCCTCCGGGCTCGGCGTCCGGCGCAAGCGCTCGAACACGCTCCAATCGTTGAGGCGCAGCAGCTCGTCTTCGCCCAACACGCCGTGCGCATGTGCCAGCTCGACCGCCTTCGACACCATCGCGCCGGCAGCGACTTTGGTGTGATGATAGTAGACGCGTTCGGTGAGGAAGTAGCGCATGCGCAGCAGCTGCACGGTCTCCGAGCGCGAATCCGGGCGCTCCATGCCGTGCTTGGTCATGTTGATCGCCAGCTGGTCCTGGTCGACGACGAAGTACTGGAAGATGCGGTCGTCGTAGTTCTGCGCGAGCCCGGCGAAGTACGAGTCGCGGCGCAGGTAATCGAGCAAGTCCGCATCGATGGTGCTCGACACGATCTGCCGCGCCCAGCGCGGAACGCTGATCGCAGCGCTCGCGCCCAGCATCGCGGCAACCTGGTCCTTGAGTCCGAGCGCCGCGAGGCGTTCGCCGAGATCGCCATCGAGCAGCTTTGCCAGCCGTGCCCCCTTGTCGTGACGCGGGAAGAGTCGGCGTTCATCTTCGAGCGTATGGCCGAACGGCACGTGCGTCACGTCGTGCAGCAGCGCCGCCACGCCGATGAGCAGCTCCAGCTCGGGCTCGACGCGCGTGCCCGATGCGCGGGTGGCTGCAATGATCCGCTTGGCCACCGCATTGGTGCCGAGCGAATGGTCGAAGCGTGTGTGCAGGCAGCCCGGATACACCAAGCTCGCCGTCCCCAGCTGCTTGATGCCGCGCAGCCGTTGCACGTCGGGCAAGTCGAGCACCTGTGCCTCAACCGAGCTCAGCGAGATGTCGCCATGGACTGGGTCGCGGATGAGCATGGCAGGTTGGTCCGTGGTTTTTCTGATCGACTATTCTAAACCACAAACCGGGAACCAGAAACTAGCAGGTCGGATTTGGTAGCCAGCAGCGACCCGACGGGGAGTGGGTCATAAAAGGACGCCGGCCGCAGGCCCTAGAAACCAGCGACCTGCGCCAGCCGCTCGCGATGGTACGTCGCGTCGCCGAAGGCGGCTTCGTTCCACTTGGCGCGCTTGAACCACAGGTGCATGTCGTGCTCCCAGGTGAAGCCGATGCCGCCGTGGATCTGCACGGCGCGATTGGTCGTGCGGCTGTACACGTCACTGAGCCGCGCCTTCGCCATCGACGCGGCGCGTGACGCGTGGCGCGGTTCGTGGTCGAACGCGTAGGCGGCGTACCACACCAAAGAACGCGCCGGCTCGATCTCGCTCACCATTTCGGCGCAGATGTGCTTCACGGCCTGGAACGAGCCGATCGGCCGGCCGAATTGCTGCCGGACCTTCGAGTACTCGACGCTCATCTCGAGCGCCCGCTGCGCGCCGCCGAGGCTATCGGCAGCGAGGACGATGCAGGCCGCATCCATGACGCGGCTCAGCACCTTCCACCCCTTCGTCTCGTCTGCAATCCGCGCCGCCGCAGGTACCTCAACGTTCTTGAAGATGACCTCACATGGCCGCCGGGTTTGATCGATGCTCTGCAGCGGCTGGATCGACACGCCCGGCGTGTCGCGCGACACCAGAAACAGGCAGACGCCCGACTCGCCCTGCCCCAGGCTGCGAAACGCCACAATCATGAAATCGGCGACGTGCGCGTCGGTGACGAACATCTTCGTTCCGTTCAGACGATATCCGCCGCGCGTCTTCGTGCAGCGCGCCGCGATGCCCTGGGCATCGAGCCGGTCGCTCTCTTCGAGAAAGGCCAACGTGCCCACGGCCTCGCCGCTGGCGAGGCGCGGCAACCACTGCTTCTTCTGCGCATTGGCGCCGGCATAGAGCCATGTCAGCGTGGCCAACACCGACGACGAAAAGAACGGCCCAGGCACAACCGCCCGACCCATCTCTTCGGACAGCGCGGCGAGATCGAGCATGCTCAATCCCAAGCCGCCGAACGCTTCCGGGATGACCAGGCCGGTCCAACCCATCCCGGCCATCTTCTCGTGGAAGGCCCGCGAGAAGCCGTCACCGTTACGCGTCATCTCGCGCACGAACGGCGTCGGACATTCGCGCGCCAAGAAATCCCGCGCACTCTGCTGCAGCAGCTCCTGTTCTTCGGACAGTCCAAAATCCATAGATCGTTCGCTTCGGCTTCGGTCTGTTGTCTGTCCTCTGGCGTCTGTCGTCTATTTCGGCATTCCCAGACCGCGTTCGCTG
>Ga0209415_10000296_pt1 | contig 88927 bp, 76 predicted proteins | sample PeaSoiSIISIP2007_FD_187696 | JGI IMG/M metagenome (GOLD analysis project Ga0209415, IMG submission 187696) | Peat soil microbial communities from Weissenstadt, Germany - SII-SIP-2007 (SPAdes) (version 2) | ecosystem: Environmental > Terrestrial > Soil > Wetlands > Peat | place: Germany... | reverse complement strand
TCGTATCCCGGCGTTCAATGATCGGGCCATGCCCGATTCTACATCTTAACTGTTATTTCTGCAAGTAAGTACTAGTTCGGGCGCTCGAAACCATTGGCTCGACCGCGCGCGATGTGATCGCCATCCTGCAGAGCCTGCGGGAAGCGGGAGCCCTGGACGCGGAACTGGAGGTCATTTGACGGTGACAAATCCCGCAGCGTCCCCCACCGTCCCGCCCGCAGTGGCCCCAGCCGTGTCCCCGGGGGCGGGCGCCGCGGCATCCCTATTGGCAACGCCGGCGGCAGACGCCGCGTCGAGCGAGTATCCCAAACCCCGCAACGCCGCCGAAGCCGCACGGCAGTTTGAAGCCCTGTTCATCGGTCAGATGTTGCGCAGCGCGCATGAATCGGGTTCGGATGGGGGCCTGGCGGCAGGCGGGGATTCGACCGGCGACACCATGTGGGATGTCTCCGCCCAGCAGTTCGCCCAAGTGCTCGCCAACAACGGCGGCTTAGGACTGGCCCGGGTCATCTCCCGGGGTCTGGACCAACGCGCGACCCACGCCGGTTCACACGCCAGCCCGCACGACGCTGCGAAGTAAGTCTAACTCTCGCCGGTGCCGCGGGAGTATGGGCTCAAGTACTTCTCGAACCATTCAACGGCCGGTTGAACCCAGCTTTCAAACCCCGGCTCCAGGTAACCATCGAAATGCCCGCCCGGCAATTCCACGAGGCGCTTGGGGGCTCCGGCCCGTGCGAACGCCTTGCGTTGTTGCTCAACGGGTGTGACGATATCATCCTCCGCCACCAGCATCAGCAATGGAGTCGGAGAGATGAGCCGGATATTGGCGACTGGAGCATACTCCGCATTGATCTCGAGCGATTCCAGAGTGACCTGGTTGTACCAGTTGGGCGCGCAGCGCTTCGCTGTTTCGGTAAACCACTGGTAGGCTTCCGCCTGGGGCATCACGCATGCCTGCCCTTCGGGCGCGACCAATGGGAAGTACTGGACGACGCCGCTCGCGTATTCTTCGCGCCGGGTCGCCGCCAGCCACTCGGCCCGCTTGGCGAGCGCCTTGGGCTTGAGCTTCTTAAAGTACGTCTCCCATGTATTGGTGGCGGGGGCGTGCGCCACCACCGCCCGAATGCGCCGGTCGAAGGCCGCCAGGTGCAAGACGTGCCCACCGCTGAAGGAGGTGCCCCAGGCGCCGATGCGATCCCGGTCCACCTCCGGTTGCAGCGACACCCAGGTGATGGCGTTGCGGAGGTCGCGGTGTTGTTCGTAATAGATCAGCCGTCCGCGCGGGAACCCGCCGCTAGCGCCGGTGAAACGGAAATCGAACAGCAGCACCACGAAGCCCGCGGCCGCGAACCGTTCGGCGAAGCGGTCCAGGCACATTTCCTTGACAGCGCCGTAGCCGTGCGCCATGACGATGGCGGGACGCGGCTCGCCCGGCAGCAGGTCCGAGGGCACGTAATACCAGCCCGCGCACACCACGCCTTCACTGAGGAACGCCGCGTCGCGGCGCGCGAACCGGGCGGGCGCCGGCGCTTCGGTAACTGGCTCCGGCGCCCCGGCGACGCCCTCCGGACTGAGTGGTTGGTCTGGTTCCATGATTCGGGTCAAAGTTTGGATCAAGTTTGGATCAAGTATGGATACGGACCAAGTATACTGCTACCTTGACCGTCTTAGCCCAACCTGTTGCAGGCGTCCGGCGCCTGGAGATCGTCATTCTGTTGGGAGCGCTGAACGCCTTCGCGCCGCTGTCGATCGACATGTACCTGCCGTCGCTGCCGCTGCTGGAGCGGGTGTTCGGCGCGACCACGGCGGAGGTGCAGCGCACACTTGCAACGTTCCTGATTGGGTTCGCGCTGGCGCAGTTGTTGTACGGCCCGCTGGCCGACCGCTTCGGGCGCAAGCCTCCGCTTTACGGGAGCCTCACGTTGTTTGTAGCCGCTTCGATCGCCTGCGGCTCGGCCAACTCGGTGGGCTGGCTGACGCTGTTCCGGCTGCTGCAAGCCATCGGAGCGTGCGGCGGCCAGGTCGTCGCGCGGGCCATGGTGCGCGACCTGTTCGAGCCCGCGGAAACGCGGCGGGTATTTTCGATGCTGATGTTGGTCAACGGCGTCGCTCCGGTGGCCGCGCCCCTGCTGGGCGGCTACATCCTGCTGTGGTTCGGTTGGCGCGCGATTTTCGGGATGCTGGCGCTGCTCGGCTTCGCCTGCTTGGCCGGAATTCACTTCCGCCTGCCGGAGACGCTGCATCCGGAATCCGCACAACATCTGGATGCGCGCAAGATCTTATCGAGCTACGCATTGTTGGCCCGCGACCGCACCTTCCTGAGCGCCGCGCTGGTGTGCGGGTTCGCCGCCTCCGGAATGTTCGGCTACATCGCCAGCGCGCCGTTCGTGTTCATCAATCTGTACGGGGTCTCCCCGCAACACTTCGGCTGGCTGTTCGGCTTCATCGCGGTGGGGATCATCAGCGCCTCGCAGATCAACGGGCGCGTGCTGCACGGCATCCCAGCCGACCGGGTGCTGCGCGCCGCGGTGATCGTCCAGTTTGTGGCCGGAGGCGCGCTGTTGGCAGCCACGCTGGCGCGGGCCGGAGGCTTCGCTGGCCTCTACGTGCCGCTCTACGTGTACGTGGCCTGCGTCGGTTTCGTGTACCCATGCGGCGCGGCCCTAGCCATGGCAGCTCACGCGCGCATGGCCGGATTCGCCTCGGCGCTTCTGGGGACGCTACAATTCGGCATCGCCGCGGTCAGCACCATCCTGCTAGGCGCCATCGAGAATGCCAGCGCCCTACCGATGGCCATCGTGATCGGCGTCTGTGGGACGTGTGCGTTACTCGTCAATCTGGCATTGGTGCGGGGCCAGCGCACAGCAGCGTTTTAGAGCTTTGCCAGTATTCCTGAAAATGTTCCTAAGAGTGGGGCAGCCCTTCCGGGCTGCCGCCGCGTTTCTACGCGGCGTCTGAACCCGTGTACAGCCCGGGGCGGAGCGCCGCCTCAATAGGCGGCGGCAGGCTGAAAAGCCTGGCCCCACTCACTGAACCTCCGATTCCCCCGCGAGCCTCCAACATTCCCGAGCGATCTCCCATTCCTCCTCGGCGTGGATCACCAGCACCGGAATCAAAGACCCCGGCGCGGCGACATCCCCGTCACCCGCAGGCTGCGCGTTCCGAGCCGCATCGAGCCGCAGCCCGAGAAACCCGAACTGGTCACACACAGCTTGGCGCACTAGGGGCGAGCCTTCGCCAACTCCCCCCGTGAATACGAGGGCGTCAAGTCCGCCCAGCACCGCCACCATCGCGCCAGCCTCGCGAGTGAGCCGCCGCATGTAGACATCGAATGCCAACCTCGCGCGCGGGTCGCCCAGTTCGCGCCGGTGCAGCACCGTGCGCATGTCGCCGGAGAATCCCGAGACTCCCATCAGGCCGGATTCCTTATTCAAGATTTGGTCGAGGTCTTCAGCGCTATATCCCCGGTGTCGCAGTAGATAAACGATGATGCCCGGATCCAGCGATCCGCTGCGCGAGCTCATCATCAGTCCTTCAAGAGGCGTGAAGCCCATAGTGGTGTCGACGCTCGCCCCATCGCGGACCGCGCACAGCGACGCGCCACTGCCCAGGTGGCACACCAGCATGCGGGCAGGCATCCGGCCCAGCAACTGCGCGGCGCGGCGGGTGGCGTATTGATAGCTGATCCCGTGGAATCCGAACCGCCGGATGCCCTCCTGCTCCAGCCACTCGTAGGGGCCGGGATAAACGTACGCCGCCGGTTCCAGCCCCGCATGAAACGCCGTGTCGACCACGGCCACTTGCCGGACTCCGGGCCCCATCACCCGGGCGGTCACATCGATGGCCTCCAGTTCAAAACGGTTGTGGGCTGGGGCAATCTCGGCGTTCTGGGCGATGGCCGAGCGCACCTCGTCGGTGATCCACGCGGTGGTCCGGAGAGCCACGCCGGCATGCACGATGCGGTGGCCGACCAGCTCGACGTCCCCAGCCCGCCGCAACACTGGTTCCAGGGCCTCGGCCGGGCTCCCCGCCCCGGTCCAATCGGTGTGCTCTTTCCATAGCGGCTCGGGACGGCTCGCGCTATCGGCCTGACGGGTTGGGAGGTCGTACAGGGCGCACTTGAAACTGCTCGATCCGCCGTTGAGCACCAAGATGCGCATGGGTTGGCTGACGCCAGTACGTGGCTACTTAAAGGAGTACCACAGGACCGCCAAGACGCCTGAGTTTGGATTGGCAAAGTGTTGAAGCAACGTCGCGTTCGCGTTCCCCCCGGACGAAATCGGCCCAAAACAAGTTATAATCAAGCATTCATGCCCGCCTTGGCTAGAGTCGGAGCGCCGGTGTGCCAGGCTACTGTAGATATCGGCGGAATGCCGATTCTTGTGCGCACCGCCAGTCCGGAGTTCTACCAAGTCCTGCGGCAGCGCTACGGGGACTACATGAGTAACATCGAGCCGCCTGCCGCCGCGGTTTTCGACGTCGACATTGTCCCGCCGCAAAGAGTTTCAGAAGACGAAGACTTGAGCGTGCGTTTCGAAGCCGGGCGCTGGGTGATGGAGCGCGGGGACTTCCGCGCGGCATGGAACCCCACTACCGGACACGGAACCATCCGCCAATCCGCCAACCCGTACTCGATCGACGCGGCGTTCCGGATCGTGCATTCGCTGCTGCTGGCCCAACAAGGCGGCCTGCTGGTCCACGCGGCCAGCGCGGTCCGTAACGGACGGGCGTTCCTGTTCGCCGGAGTCTCGACTGCGGGCAAGACCACGATTTCGCGGCTGGCCCCGCCCGACGCGACCCTGCTGACGGACGAAATCTCCTACCTGCGCCGCAATCCGGACGGCAGCGGCTACACGGCCTTCGGCACGCCCTTCGCGGGCGAGTTGGCCGAGCCGGGAGTCAATGTGCGCGCGCCGCTGGCGGGCGTGTTCCTGCTGGCCAAAGGCCCGGAGAATGTCATCGAGCCGCTGGAGCCGGCGGAGGCGCTCCGCGGGGTGATGGAGAGCATCCTGTTTTTCACCCACGACGCCGATCTAGTGGGCAAGGTGTTCGATGCCGCTTTAGAACTGGTGTCCAAAGTGCCCGTGCAACGGCTGACGTGTTATCCGGACGAGCGGGTGTGGGACTTGATCCAATGAGCGCCCGGACGCGCGGCTGAAATAATGAGCTCTTACATCGCACGCACGAGTCAGGTGGCCGCCCGCGCCCTGGGCGGCGAGATGATGATCATGTCGGCAGCGGACTCCACGCTGTTCAACTTGAACGAGGTCGCCACCGCGATCTGGCAAGCGGCCGACGGTCAGACGCCGCTCGAAGCCATCGTCGAAGACGTGATCTGCACGCAGTTTGACACGACGCCGGATCAGGCTCTCAAAGACGCCGAGCAGTTCGTGCGGGAGTTATCCGAGCACGGCATTCTAGTGGTGTCCGACCAGCCCATTGCAGCCCCCGGAGCGAACAACGAGGCCGCCGTATGAGCCTGATGCAAGAAATGGGCGCGCGCGCGCTCAAGCTGGGCATCCCCCTAAGCATCCAGCTTGACGTCACGTACCGCTGCAACGAGCGTTGCGTTCACTGCTACCTCGACCACGAAGACCATGGCGAAATGACCACCGCCGAAATCAAGAACACGCTCGACCAGTTGGCCGACGCTGGCGTGTTCTTCGTGATTTTCAGCGGCGGCGAAGTCTTCCTGCGCCAGGATTTTTTCGAACTGGTGGAATACGCGCGCAAGCTGGCCTTCCACGTCAAGATCAAGACCAACGCATTCATGATCGGGCCGGAGGAAGCCGATCGCCTGCGGGATCTGAACGTGCAAGGCGTGCAGGTCAGCGTTTACTCGCACCGCGCGGAGGTGCACGACGCCATCACCAAGCTGCCGGGATCGCTGAAGCGGACGCTGGCCGGCATGCGGCTGCTGGCCGAACGCGGCGTAAAAGTGATCATGGCCAACGTGCTGATGCGCGACAACCTGCAGGACTACGCGGGCGCGAAAGCGCTAGCCGAAGAGATGGGCGCCGAGTACACCATCGATCCCACCATCACGCCGGCCATGGATGGCGACCGTTCGCTGTTGAACCTTGGCTTGCGCCACGACCAATTGTTGGACGTGTTCCAGAATCCGCAGCTGGTGGGCAACGTCGAGGAATTCTGCACGCCCCCGCCGGCAGTCGATAGCGACGTTCTCGACGAGTTGCCCTGCAGCGCGGGCCACACAGCCGCCTACATTTCTCCTTATGGCGACGTGTATCCGTGCGTGCAGTTTCCGCTGCCCAGCGGCAACGTGCGCCAGCAGCCGTTCATCGACATCTGGCGCTATTCGCCGCAGCTCAACGAAGTGCGCACCATCACCGCGCGGGAGTTGCCGGTATGCTCCTCGTGCTCGCACGTGGGCGTGTGCACGCGGTGCCCCGGCCTAGCCTACATGGAAGGCAACATGCGCGGCCCGTCGTTGCTGGATTGCGAAAAATCCTTCGCCCGCACCGGCATTCCCACGGCGAACATGGAACGCCTGGGGAAATCGCGGCCCGACCCCCTGGCGCTGGTGCAGATTCAGGGCGTGCGGACCCAGCACAAGGTTCCGCGTTCCGGCGCGGGCCGAACGCCACACACCGAAGTGATCGCCAACGCCGCTGTTGCACTGGAAGTTTGACTTCCTCCGAACCCAACCCCGAGTTTGAGTTCTTGTGCGGGTGCGTGCGGCGATTCGTACATCCCCTATCGCCCCTGCCCAACCCTTCACAGTTGGATTGGGCAGCGCTGATCGAACTGGCGCGAGAGCACCTGGTGTTGCCGCTACTAACACGGGCGCTGAATGGCAGTCAAGCCGCGCCCGCGGACGTGCTCATCCGGTTGCGCGAAAGCTTCAAGGACTCGGCGCGGTCGAACTTGGCGCTGAGTTCGGAACTAATCCGGCTGCTCGAGGCGTTTCAGTCCGCAGGTGTGCCGGTGGTCCCGCTCAAGGGACCCACGTTGGCCGAGCATCTCTATGGGGATGTCACGCTGCGCAGTTTCTCCGATCTCGATTTACTGATTCAACGAGCGGACGTGTTGCGAGTCAAAAGCCTGCTCGAAAGCCGCGGGTACCGGCTCACATCGCCCCTGCACTGGAATTCAGAGTCGGCCGTCCTCCGCGCTCGCGATAGCCAGCTTACGTTCTCAGAGCCGGAACGCCGGATCGCCATCGACGTACACTGGCGCCTCTTGCCGGAGTACTATCCCGCGGCGCTCGAAACCCAGCATGTTTGGCGCGATCTCCGTACGATTGCCTTCGCGGGTCGGCAAATCCCGGCGCTGCGACCCGAGCAGTTGCTCTTGTTCCTGGCGGCGCATGGGGCCAAGCATCACTGGGAGCGGCTGGGCTGGATCTGCGACGTCGCGTGTCTGATCCGCGCCGAAACGAACGCCGAAACGAACGCCGAACCGAACATGGATTGGGATCTCCCGTTCCGCGAAGCGGAGCACAGCGCAACCAGCCGGATGCTGGCGCTGAGCCTGCTGCTCGCAAACCGCGTAGCCGGTGCGGTGTTACCAGCCGAGGTTGCGCGCCGAATCGAACAGCATCCGGCAGCGGACTCGCTGGCCGCCGCGATTCGCACGCGGATCGCGTCGAAAACGCCCGGAACCAGCACGACGCTCGATGCAGCGCGTTTTGCCTGGCAGCTCTACGACCGGCCTACGACAGCGCTGGCCGCGATTGCCGGCATCTTCTTCCTGCCCACCGAGGCCGAGTACCGCGCATTGCAATTGCCGACGCCCTTGTTCGGGCTGTACTATCCGTTTCGCCTGCTGCGGCTGGGTACGAAATACACGGCACAGGCCCTGGGGTTCGGCCGGTCTGGTTGAGAGAGGTGGCTAATTCTTTTTGAGCTCGACCATCGTGGTCTTGTCCGCCTCGATGGTGATCCTCTGCCGCACATCCCCGAACACCGGCGAATCGACATGCAAATCGTAGCTGCCGGGCGTGAGCAGGATTCCGGTACCCACGTGATTCAGCTCGTGGACGTAGCCATAGTACTTGTCGTTGACGTAGACGGCCCCGATGTCGCCACCCGAGAGGCTCCCTTCGGTGGCCGTGGTTCCACCACCATGGAAGCGCAGAAGGCCGAACGGCGGATTAGGCGGTACGAGCTTTTTCAGATTGTAATGGATATGCACGGTCTTACCGGGCTCGACTTTCACCTTGGCGGTGAATTCCTCATAACGAGGATCGCGGAACGTGACTTCGATATCGCCCAGAGGGGCGTCGTATTTCTCCGGGACCGTGTACCGGGAAGCCGGACCGATGTACTTCCCGTTGATGAATATACCTGCGTCTTCCGGGCCGCCGCGCGCCTTGATGTAACCATGGTCGGTGACCTTAGCGGCCGCCGATCCGGCCATCAGCGCCGCCGACACGGCGAGCAACAGGGCCCGGCGTGCAGGCTTTTGGAGCAAAAGGTTGATCATATCGCGGAGTCTAGCATACTTCGAGTTGGCAAGGCACTCCCCCGCGGAGGGGAGGCGTCTCTGAGCCAGTTAGTCTAATAAATTCAACAATATGCGCTACACCGCCACGGTCAGTCCAGGGCCTACTTCTTGGTCTGTTCCGCGTCCTTAACAGCGAGCCCTCCGGTGATGCCATCCACCTGATTCCCAGTCTGGATTTTCCGCATCTTGGCGATCTCCGCCGGCGTCGCGGTCTTAGGATCGACGTTGGCGCTGGAGCAGGTGAATCCCCGTAAAGTGCATTCCGAAGTGGTGTGCTTGATGCCCCGCTCCTGCATGGCCTTGGTCATCAGTTTTACCGCGTCTTCGTGGATGATGACGGCGTTGTTCGGGACGAAAGTCCCGACGCCGATGGCGTAATCGACGGGCATCAGCGGCTCAATGCTGGCGCCGAACGATCCGTCATTCTTCTTACCCAGGTCATAAGCTCCCAGGTCCGCGCCTTGATCGATCAAATACTGAACGATCGGCACCTCACCCATGTTCGCGGCGACCATCAGAGGTGTAATCCCGTAATTGTCGGCCGCGTTCACGTCTTCTCCGAGCTGCACCAGCAGCTTCACCACCTCCAGCCGTTCGGCCGCGGATCTCCCTTTGTTAAAGCCGTTGATGAACCCGGTTCCCGCGGCGGCCATGAGCGTGGTCTCGTTATCCCGGGACACGATGTGGGGATCGGCGCCGTGGGCTAACAAGAGCTTCACCAGTTCCAGATCGCCCGAGAACGCCGCACGCATGATCGCCGTGGCGAACACGATGCGCGGCGAGCCCTCACGCATCCGGGCGCGAGGCGTGTTGTTAATGATCACATTGGGGTTCGCTCCCGCGTCCAGCATCTTCTTGATCAGAGGCAGCGGATCCGTCGTCACCATCCAGGGAAAGTTGGGAGCCGTCTCCATATTGCGGCGATCCACGGCCCAAAATAGCGGCGTGAAATTCTGAGCATCACCCTGATTCACCTTGGCATGGTTGTCGACCAGGAACGAAGCCACGTCGTAGCTGCCGTTGAACAGCCCGAGTCCCAGCGCGTCTTTTCCGTCTCCACCGAGTGCATTCAAGTCGGCTCCGGCTGCGACTAAGATGCGCGCCGATTCCAGATCGTTCTCCCGCGCCGCGAACATCAACGGCGTCAGCAAACCGCTGGCGTGCTCCTCCGCGCCCTGACCCGCCTTGGCCGCCACGGGCGTGGTTCCCTCAAACCCGCGGCCGGTGGTGGACGGCACGAATTTCGAGCGAGCATTCACGTCGGCCCCACGCTCGGTGAGCAGCTTCACAACCGCCGGATGGTGCTCCGACACGGCCCACATCAAGGCGGTGGTGTCGCCCCAGGTCTCTTTCGCGTTGACCTGCGCTCCGTGATCGAGCAGCATTTTGACAGCGTCGGTCTTCCCGGTTCGCGCGGCCATCATCAGGGCCGTGTCGCCATACTTGGTGAACGGAGCGTTGGGGTCCGCACCAGCCTTAACCAGGGCTTCGATCATGGCCGCGTTCCCGTTCACCGCAGCCAACTGCAGCGGAGTAACGCCTTCGCGGTTCGCCGCCGAAACGTTGGCGCCGGCGCGGATCAGCAGGTTCGCGGTTTCGAGGTCATCGGAACGCACGGCCCAATGCAGCGCGGTGGTGCCGTCCGTCTGCCGCGCATTGACGTCCGCTTTCCCCTGCAACAAGGTGCGCACCGCGCTCTTATTTCCATGCATGACAGCATCGGCGACATCGCTCGCGGGCGCGCCCCACACACTGGCGGCCGGCAGCACGACACCCAGACAAACCACCAAACCGAACCCGAGTACGCGTCTCATAAAATGTGCGCTCCCCCGCTCATGCGTTCGCTCGCTCCCGTGAAAACTCGCCGCCCATGGCCGGACTGAACAGAAAATCGTGGAAATCGCCCACCACGCCGTTCAGCCGCAACAACGTGGCGATCTGCGCCCAATGCCGGATTTCATGCATCAGAATATGCGTCACGATTTTCTTGGGCGTCACTTTTATTTGGTAATCCAGAATTTTGAAATCCTGCGGCGCGTCCCACTCCACGCCTTGTGCCAGCAGTTCCCTCAATTCCTTACGGCTCTGCTGACCGAACCCGAACAGCGCTTCGATGCTGTCCTTGGGGATGGAAGCCACGTCAGTGAGCGGACGGCCCGAGAGCCTCTCCACATAACGCTTTTCCGCGGAGAAGATGTGCCGGATCATGTCGCCGACGCTTTCAAAGCGGCCATCTCCGTGGGGCCCGACACTAAATTCCAAAACTCGATCACCCTGTTGCCGCAACAGCTCGTACCGTTTGCGGCGCTCCCAGTCGGTGTATTCCATGAGGTCGGTTAAATTCAAACTAACAGACATCGCCGCCTCAACTGGTCCGGCGTTTCACGCCCTTGAGGATCACCGGCGCCGCGCCGTAGTTTTCCAGCCCAAACGTTTTCGCGGCGCTATCAAAGGTCACTTTGCCGGTCAGCGACGCCTTGCCCTCGCCCTCGCCTTTGGAGTTCACGTGTAGCTCGATGACCGAGAATTCGTAGTTGGTCACGGCATCGGACCCTACCGGTTTCCACAAATCGTTCCACGCGCCCAAGCGCCGGTCGGTGATCAGAATGATGCGCTCACCGCCGCCTTGCTCCGGCATCCGGACAGCGTAGTGCAGCGCATATCCGGCGACTTCCGACGACCACAAGTATCCAACGACGGGAGCTTTGAGCACAGCGTCCGCGAGCGCAGCTTCGGGCGTCCGCGGAGCCGCCGGCGGCGCGTCGCCGCCACGCCCGCCCCGGCCTCCACGACCTGCGCCCCCGCGCCCGGCGGCGGCAGCAGGCGCAGCAGCAGCGCCCGCGACTGGATCATTGCCGGCCCCAAATGGAGCGTCCGCCGGTGCGTTTGCTCCCCGCCCCGCGCCGCCCCGTCCGCCACGTCCCGCAGGCGGATTCGGCTGCGTCCAGGCAGACGCCAATTGGTCACGCTCGGCATCGGTCGACCAACGCAGCAAATCGATGCGTATCGAATCGTTCTTGCCAGCCACGTTGTCGGTGGTCGCGGTGAAGCCGGCGGCGGAACCGTTGGACGGCGTTTGGGCCCCGACCACGACAGCGGCCAGTGCCATCGACGCCATCAGGACCGCGGCACTCTTGCACGCTACCATCGACTTGGACAAGATAGCCTCCTCAATTCCCCTGGTTCGTCCCCCGCACCCGTCCCAGCCATTCCACCAGACGCTCCAGCTCCTCGTCGGAAAGCTGCGCGCCGCGTTCCCGCATATCGACCGCAATCACGCGCCAGCGCTCTTCGTCGTTCCGGGCCTTCTCCACGCGGTCCAAACCGTGACATTTAGTGCAGGCACGATCCAGCAGCCGATTGGCCTCCGGGTCGGAAAAAAACGTGGTGATCTCAGGAGGAATGTAGGTCCGGGGAAACGGCTTGGTCTCCGGCCCGAACTTCGAAACCAGCCAGTCCAGCAGGATACTCCGGTCCGCATCGGAAAGATCGGCCCCGCCGGAAACCTTGTGCTTGGTCTCGATCAGCGATTGCCACCCAGCCCGGTCGAGAGCGAAAAACGCGTAGTCGTCGATGCCGTGGCACATGGTACAGTTCTTGCGGATCACCAGCCACACCGGTCCGTCAGGCCGTGTGACCTGCGGCCGGGCCGGCTTTCTTCCGATTTGCGCGGACGCAGGAACGGCCAAGACCAGCATCAATATCGGCGCGGCCAACGCCACCACGCGACTACGCATTGCCCCGATCATTACGCCAGTGCCAGCGGCCCGGTGCTCGAACCGAACATATCGCCCGTACCCGTCTGCCGGCCGCCGGCATCGTATTTGGGAAACTCCGAGATGCCGTACAGGTGCAGAATGCTCAACAGGAGATTCGACGCCCTCTGGGTGTTATCCGGATACACAATGTGCCGGTTCCCCTTGAACGTACCGTCGATTCCGCCCACCAGAATCACCGGCACCTTCTCATGCGCGTGCCGATGCGAATTGCCCATGTTGCTCCCCTTGTAGATCAGCACGTGATCCAGAACGCTGCCGTCGCCGTCGGGGATCTTCTTCAGCTTGTCCACAAAGTACGCCAGGTTCTGCACATGATACCGGTTCATTTTGGCGTAGTTGGCGATGTTCTCGGGCTTGTCGCCGTGATGCGACGTTCCATGCCAGCCGCCCGTGAAACCGGACTCGGGGAAGCTGCTGCCCGACAGGTCCAGGCCCAACATCAACGTAGCCGAGCGCGTGATATCGCCCTCGAACGCCAGCGCCATCAAGTCGTACATCAACCGGTAGTGCAGATGCTTGCTCTCCGGCAGCCCGAAGGGGATCTCGGCCGACGGTTCCTTTACCGTCTTGTCCATAGCGATCTTGATGCGCCGCTCCAGCTCGCTGATGTTTTCCAGATACGTGTCGAGCCGGCTCCGGTCGCCCGCGCCGAGGTCTTTCTTGAAGGAAGTAATTTCGTGCGTCACAGAATCCAGGATGCTGGCGTTCTGCTTGCGACCGCTGCGCCGTTCTTGGGGACTAGCACCATCGCCGAACAACCTCTCAAACGCCACGCGCGGATTCACCTGCGTCGGCAGCGGCGTGGTGGGCGAGGTCCAGGAAATGGAGTTCGTGTAAGCGCAACTATAACCCCAGTTGCAATTGCCGAAATTGCCGACATTCTCGACGCCAAGTTGCAGCGAGGATAAGATCGTGTCCTGGCCATACTTGTTGGCGATCAACTGATCGACAGTGACGCCCAAATAAGGACTCACCGCGTTGCGTCGCGGCCGCGTACCGGATAGCAGAACCGCGCCGCGAGCATGATCGCCGCCGGGCTCTTCCTCGGTAGCCATGGCATCGGTCATGTCGAGTCCGCTGATCAGCGTGACACGATCCCGAAACGGCTCCAACGGCTTAGTGATAAACGAAAAGTCGAAGTTGGGGCCGTCCTGCAGCGGACTCCAGTACCCCGGCGCCGCCCCATGCGGATGCCAAATGCCCACGAAGCGTCTCGCTGGGCTGGCAGCGGTCTTGCTGAGCGGCGTCTGCGCCGGCACCATCGAGTCCAGCAAAGGCAGAGCCAGCGTGACGCCGACGCCCTGCAGGAATCTCCGGCGAGGAATGTGCTTCTTAGTGATAAACATAATCTGGCCTCAGTTGCTCCCTTCGTCTACTTTCGTGCGCATCTGAAACGGCGCGCTCTTGATCACGCCCATCAGGATCGACGAAAAACGATCCTGATTCTTATCCGCATCCCGCACAATCGACCGAATCACCGGCATATCATAGTATTCCATGCCGCGCCCGATCGCGTAAGTCATCATCTTCTCGGTGATCATGCGGACGAACTGCGGCGAATACTTGAGCAGCGCCTGCCGCAACTCCACCGGGCCGTTGACTTTGGTGCCGTCCCACAGTTCCGACGATGCATCGATCGGTACCCCGCCGTCCCCGCCCTGCTTGGCGCGCCACTTGGCGTCGGCATCGAAATTCTCAAGTGAGAATCCGATCGGGTCCATCAGCTTGTGGCAACTGGCGCACGGCTCCTGCTTGCGATGCAGCGTCATCTGCTCCCGCAAGGTCATGATCTTTTCCGGCCCGCCCTTGGTGTCCTCCAGCGGCGGAACGTTCGGCGGAGGCTCCGGCGGCGGCGTCCCCAAGATATTCTCCAGCACCCACACCCCGCGCTTCACCGGCGACGTCCTGAAATTCTGAACCCACGTAACCGACAGGAAACTTCCCTGCCCCAGCAGCCCGCGGCGATAGTCCAGGTCCGGCCCGAGCGTCACACGCCGGAACTGCGACCCGTAGATATTGGGGATGCCGTAATGCTGCGCCAGCCGCTCGTTCAGAAATGTGTAATCGGCGGTCAGCAGATCCACCACGTTGCGATCTTCCTTGATGATGCTCTCAAACAGCATCTCCGTCTCGCGCCGGAAACTCTTGCGCAGCTCATCGTCCCAGTTGGGATAGAACACGCCATCAGGCGAAGTCGCCGGCAGGTTTCGCAAATACAGCAACTGGTCGGCGAAGCTCTCGATCAGCGCCTGCGACTTAGGATCGGCGAGCATCCGCCGCACCTGCTGCTCCAGCACCGGCGAGGAGTGCAGCTTCCCCTGGTTGGCCAGATTGATCAGCTCGTCATCCGGCACGCTGCTCCACAGGAAGAACGACAGCCGCGAAGCCAATTCCAGATCGGTGATCCGGTAAGGCTGACCCGTGACAGCATTGGCCGGCTCTTTTTCGACGCGCACCAGAAATTGCGGACTAGCCAGCAGCCGTCGCAGCGCCAGCTCGATCCCGTCCTCAAACGTGCCGCCCTGCCGGCCTTCCTTATAAAAAACCATCAACCGCTCCAGATCCCCTGGAGTAGTCGGACGCCGGTAAGCCCGCCGCGTCAGCGTAGAAAGAATCTGATTGGCGCAGGCGTCTTCTTGACTAGCATTGGCGGGCCGGCAAGTGAACACCTTGCGAATGCTGCGCGAGTCCTCCGGACGCGTCGGCGTAAACGGCCCTTGAATCCGCAAAAGCCCGATGGCCGGGTAATACTGCAACTGCGGGATAGCGTTATTCTCCAGCGACTTTCGCTCGTACTGCCGGATAAAATCCAAGCTGGGCCGATAATTGGTAGCTAGGAACGTCGCACCCACCGAACGCGAGCCGGCTCGCACCGGTATGGTGGCTTCCAAGGCCCCATCGCTCTCGCCCATGCCGGAATTCGTCCCGATCCCCACGTAGTCCCACAGATGCACCCTCTCGCCATCGATCAGCAGTTCCAGTTGCTCGCCGGGAATGAACTTGCCAATCCCAAAGTTGGCGATGGAAAACTTGTACTCGCCATCGGCGGGAAAGCTATGACGCACCGACATGCCGCCGCGCGTGCCGAACGGCATGCCCTCGATATGCTCATTCTGCGACGTATCGCCCGGCGCAATATACGCCGCTTCGGTGGGCGTCTTCCAGTAACCGACCGCCATCCGCGCGATCCGCATCGCCGCGGTAGTGTACGCTTCGAGAAGCGTCGGCGAAATGGTCAACGAGCCCGCGATGTTGTCAAAACCGCGCGCCGAATCGTCCCCCGGCAGCAGCGTCGCGACGTCCACATCCAGGTCCAGCATGTCGCGAATCACATTGGCGTACTCGGTGCGATTAAGCCGGTGCATCACCACCGATCCGGGATTCGAGCGCCCCGCGGCCTTGCGATCGATCTCCGCTTCGAGGAAATTCCGCAAACCTTCGTACTCGGCCAACGGCGGACGCCGCACGCCCGGCGGAGGCATCAGGCCCGCGCGCAGTTTCCGCACCACTTTTTCCCACACCTCAGCGTGATCCCCAACCGCAGTGATATCCAAAGTCTGCAGCGAAAAACCGCCGGTCTTAGCGCGATCGTTATGGCAGGTCACGCAGTAGCGGTCGAGTAGCGCACGCTCCGTGGCGGACGCCGCGGGTGCAGTGGAAGCAGCGGTCCCGGACGCGGCGACGGTGGTGACGGGCGCAGTTTTTCCCTGCGCACGGGGCGCAGTTTGTTGCGGCTGCGACTGGCCCGCCGCCGGATCATAGCTCACCAGGAATCCCAGCAGCGCCGCGCCGCCCAGCAAGAGTGTCTTCTTCATTGCGTCAAAATACCCATCCGCAAAAACCACCTTATCGCTCGATCCGTGTCAGGAAAACGCATGTCTGTCAACGGCCTACGAACAAGCCTATGACGACCGCCCAATTCACTCCCATCAGAAACTCTACGTTCTGGTTGCCTGGAGGTCAAGGAGTCTCCTCAATATATTGAGTTTAGAGGCTCCGATCCGCCGCTAAATTGAGTATGCTCTTGATGTTGACCAAGCGACCCCCAGCGCGCCCCTCGCCCCCAGCTCCCTCCAACTCCCTGGAGCGCGCCCTGGCGATTCTGGAAAAGATCGCGGCCAGGCCCGGCGGTCTCACCAACAAACAGATCAGCGAGGAATTGGGCATCGCGACCAGCACCTGCTCCTACATCCTCGGCCGGCTGGAGCGCGAAGGCTACCTGGCCCGAACCGCAGCCACGGGACGCTATGAAATCGGCCTCAAAGTCCTGGCCATCGCCCGTGGAGCGCTGCGCCAGGTGAATTTCGGCAAAGTCGCGGAATCCGTTCTGCGGCGGCTTTCGAGCGAGACTGGTCTCGAAACGCTCATCGGCGTGCTCGACCAGGAACGCCTGATGGTGGTGACCAGAGTGCCAAGCGACGAACTCCCCGACGCCGACGTCGATACCGGAACTGAGTTCCCGGCGCACGCCATGTCCACTGGGAAAATGCTCCTGGCTCACCTGCCCGTGGAAGAGGTCGAGGCGCTGATCGCCGAAAAGGGGCTAGCCAAGCTCACCTCCAAGACGATCTCCTCCAAAGACCAGTTGTTCGCCGAGTTAGCTCAGGTCAGAGCTCGCGGCTACTCCATAGCCGAAGAGGAGTTCCGGTTAGGCATGCGCTCGATTGCGGTACCGATCGTGGATTCCAGGCGGGCCGTGCGGGCCGCGCTAGCCGCCATCGGCAGAACCAAACAACCCATCTGGCGGGAGCTGCCCGCGGTTCTAGCGGCTCTCAAAGCCGCCGCCCGCGAAATCTCACGGTCCATGACCCACTTCGCCGTAGACGGCCTGATCCGCAGATAAGAGGCCGTGATTTAATAACCGTGGGTGTAAGCGTATCCGCGTGACACCCGTAGGGCAGCCAATCTTGGCTGCAGCCGCCTTTCAGGCGCCTCCTTCATGTTGATCTTCAAAGCGCATGTTGATCTTCAAAGCGTGGCCCTCAGGAGCGGGCGGTCCTTCGAAAAACACCAGCAGAAAGGCCCTACGAATTCAACAGCTTAAGCGTTTCGTCCTTCGATGCCCAACCCTGGGTTGCTATCCATTCTGGTTGATTCACGTGAATTCACGGCCAAAAAGCTGCCTTTACCAGAACCGCTCGAACCCCTTTTTCATACCCCGTTGTGGCCGAAGGCGGTTGGCCGTTCACGTTCCTCGCGCACGGCCTTTCCCCAATATCCCCCTCACATAAGTGCCATTGATCCCGGCCGCATGATCCCGCCGGCGCTAAGATCGGCTTGATGCTGCACCGCTCCGTTAGACCCCGTCGGAGGTTATGCTCACCACCCGCGCAAAAAAGTTGCAAAACGAACCCGAGCGGCACGCTCCGGGAGTTCCGCCAAAACAACAAAACGAACCTGAGACCCCGCCCGCCAGCGCGCATAGCAAAACTACAAAACGAACCCGAGACTCTGCCCGCCAGCCCGCGGAGCAAAACTACAAAACGAACCAGAGGCCCCTCCAAAGCACTCATGCACAAAGACTTCCTAATATCCTACTCACCCGATTCCAAGCCTCCCACCGCCCCCCAACTCGCAACCTCCAGCCGGCTTCAGCCGCCGATTTTGGCATGCGGAAGGCGAAATGGGGCGCCGCTTGGGAACCGGCAGGCCTGGTCGCAACCCGCCCGGGACGCCCCAAGCCCTCATGCAGCGGATAAGAATCCCCATCTCAATAGATTGAGGAGACTCCTTGTTATGCTATGCCGACAAGCGTATATTCGACCAAGTTGCCGGGAGTAGCGTACCGCGTCGAGCGCATTTCGGGACGGTCTGAGTTCCACCCGCGAATGCTGCCGACCATCTTGAGGGGGATACGATGACCGCCAGACTGACTCAGTTAGCCGCAGTATTTGTGATGGGTTCAGCGTGGGTGTGGGGACAGGGTGCCACCGCGCAGATCAACGGAACCGTTCGCGATGCCTCCGGCCTCGAAGTTCCCGGCGCGGAAGTAAAAGTCACGCAGACCGCCACCGGCGCGATCCGCACCGTAAACACCGGCGCGGGCGGCTTCTACGTGTTTACCAATCTGCCCATCGGACCGTACATCCTGGAGGTTACCAAGGAAGGCTTCAACAAATACGTGCAGTCCGGCATCGTGCTGCAGGTGGATGCCGACGCCACTATCGACGCCGCGCTCAAGGTCGGGGCCGTTTCCGAACAAGTAGTAGTCGAAGCCGGCGCGGCGATGGTCGAGACGCACAGCACCGGCATCGGTCAAGTAGTCGACAACCAGCGCGTACTCGAGATGCCGCTCAACGGCCGCAACCCCATCGAGCTGGTGTTTCTAGCCGGCATGGCCAGCTACCCCGGCAACGGCGCGATCAACACCGTGCGAAACTATCCCACCGTGGTAGTGTCGGTCGCCGGAGGACAGGGCAATGGCCTGACGTTCCTGCTCGACGGCGCGAATTACCAGGACCCCTACAACAACCTGAGCCTCCCGCTGCCTTTTCCGGACGCACTGCAGGAGTTCAAGGTCGAGACCAGCGCGCTCCCCGCACAATACGGGTTCCATGCCGCCGCCGCGGTCAACGCCGTAACCAAGTCCGGCACCAACGCGTTCCACGGCGATGCGTTCGAGTTCCTGCGCAACGGCGATCTAAACGCCCGCGACTTTTTCGCCGCCACGCGCGATACGCTCAAGCGCAACCAATACGGAGGCACGGCGGGCGGCCCCATCAAGAAGGACAAACTGTTCTTCTTTGCCGGTTATCAGCGTACTTCGCAGCGCTCCGATCCGAGTTTCCAATCGGCTTTCATTCCCACGCCCGCGGTGCTCGCTGGGGACTTCTCGACACTCGCGTCGCCAGCCTGCAATGGCGGCAAGCAGATCAATTTGCCCGCGTCGCTAGGCTTTGTGGGCAACAAAATCTCGCCGACCGCGTTCAGCACCGTGGCGCTCAACATCGACAAGACCCTGCCGCCAACCGCGGATCCCTGCGGCAAGACGTTGTTCGGCTTCGTCTCGGGGCAGGAGGAAGACCTGGGAGTGGCGAAGGTCGATTACACGCTGAGCGAGAAACACTCGCTGTTTGGCCGCTACACCGTAGCGAATCTGAACCAGCCTTCGACTTATGACGGAGTGAATCCGCTGTCGAAGAACACCTACGGCATTCACGACATGGACTATTCGATCGCCATCGGCGACACATATTTGATCGGCGCCCGGATCGTCAACTCCTTGCGCTTGGCCGCGAATCGCACCAACATCGTCAAGATTTCCGACGTCTACAAATCGCTCCAGGACTTCGGCGCCAACGTGACCATCTCCCCGGTGGTGGGACACGATACCTACATGTCGATGACCAACGGCGGATTCCAGATCGGCACCTCCGCGGCGGTGCCGGGACAATCGCACAATGGACCCAACTGGTCTATCGGCGACGACTTGAGTTGGGTGAAGGGATCGCACGAGATCGGTATCGGAGGCAGCATTTACCGCCAGGAAATGAACTATTGGTCGGGCCTGAACGCCATGGGCCAGGCGAACTTCAACGGTGCGGTGACCGGGCTGACGCTGGCCGACTTCATGCTGGGCAAGACCAACACGTACGGCCAGGGGCTGATCTACGGCTTCTACAATCGCCAGTATTATTCGTCGATTTACGCCCAGGACAATTGGAAGATCGCACGCCGCCTGACGGTGAACTACGGCGTGCGGTGGGAGCCCTACACCGCGCCGTTCAACAAGTTCGGCCAGTTTTCCCACTTCGACCAGACTCTCTTCAATCAGAACTCCAAGAGCACCGTCTTTGTGAACGCCCCTCCCGGACTGGCCTTCCCGGGCGATTCGGGATATCCGTGCGGCAACAGCCTGAACTGCCCGCAGTGGAGCAAGTTCTTCCCGCGCGTGGGCATCGTTTTCGATCCCAAGGGCGACGGCAAAATGACCATCCGCGCCGCCTACGGAATGTACGGCGACCGCAACCACATGTTCTACTCGAACTTCATGTCGCAGTACGCGCCCTTCGGGGGCAACGTGAGCCAGTCCAATGTGGACCTGACGAATCCCTGGGCAAACTACCCCGGTGGAAACCCGATTCCGGCGCTCACGGCGAAAAACGGGCTCGGCCACGCCGATCACAATGAAGTATTTCCGTCGCTCGGAACGTACGTTCAAATGCCGCTCCAGGGCTACAAGGCCCCCTACATGAATCAGTGGAACCTCAGCATCCAAAGGCAAGTCGGGAAGGATTGGCTGCTCACGGTCAACTACCTGGGCAACAACCAGATTCACATGACCACGTCCAACCTGCTGAACCCGGCCGTATACCTGGGCCTGGGCGCTTGCACGCTGCAGACGGTGAATGCCGCCGGAAATGTGGTTTCCACCAATTACCCCACTTGCTCGACGACGGCGAATCAGCAGTTCCGCCGCGTATTGTCGCTGCAGAATCCGTTGCAAGGGAACTACTATGCGGGCGTGTCCTACGGTGACGACGGCGGAACCAGCACCTACAACGCTCTCTACTTCTCCGCTCAGAAGCGCTTGAGCAAAGGCGTGAGCATGTTGGCCAACTATACTTGGTCGCACTGCCTGGGAGATATTCAGGACCAGCAAACCAGCTCGGCAGGCGTGGCGGCCATCCCCGGCAATCGGAATATCTACAAGGGCAACTGCGCCGGAATCGACACCCGGCACAACTTCATTCTCAACCTGGTGGCGACCGCGCCCAAGTTCCAAAGCAAGGCCTTGCGGATGCTGGCGAGCGACTGGCAATTCGCGCCGATTCTCACCATCCGTAGCGCCCAGTGGTACACCGTCACCAGCGGCACCGATCGCGCGCTGACCACGGCGACCACGCAGACTGCGAATTACGTGGGCGGCGACACGCGGGCCGGCACTCCGGGCTGTTCCCCCGCGCCCTGCGTCCAGTGGGCCAACGCGGCCGCCTTCGGCATTCCGGCGCTGGGTAGCTACGGGAATCTAGGCCAGGCGAATATCGCCGGCCCGGGAATGTTCCAGTTGAATGTGGCGCTCTCGCGAACGTTCCCGGTATGGGGCGAAAAGCGCACCCTGCAGGTGCGTGCCGAGGCGTTCAACCTGCCCAACAAAGTGAACCTCAGCATACCCGTGAATTCGCTAACGGCGCCGAATTTCGGCCAGGTGATTACCGATATCAGCGGCAACAACGGCCTGACCAGCCAAGGCGACCCGCGCATCGTGCAGCTCGCCATGAAGCTGGTTTTCTGAGCGCGGGATCGGAGCTTGCGGCTTCAGGTCAATGCTCGAAGTGCTCGTGCAACTGCTTGTGCTCTGAGCGCTGCTTTTCGTTGTATGCGGCTCCGGCCTTCCGTTGCGCCCCGTTGAGGTTAGCTTCCCGCGTAGCCTCCGAGCTCACCGCGCATAACGAGATCTGCTGGCTCAGGTCCTGAGTCTGGCACCGGGGACACTCCGGCGCCGGCGACGAGGACAAAACCAAGTACTCAAAACGGTATCCGCACTGGCGGCATTCGTATTCGTAGATTGGCATGAGCGCAGTTTACCCGAGTAGGGCGGAAAACACAAAGCACGTCCTGGCTCGCGTCCCCCAGGCCCACCGCCCTCGGCCCACGTCTGCGCCTAACTCGGCGGCCTAAACTCGCGATTCTCGGCGTGACCGCCGGCCCAGAGCTGAATGCTGAATACCTCCAAGCGGCTGAGATCAAACGCTTCCGCATCGCCAGTACTGTCATAGAGGATCAGATCGCCCGAGCCAGTCACCTTAATCCGGGCTGCGCTCTGGATGCGAATCCGGCTATCTCCCGCTAACTTGAACTTCAGCAATAAGTTAGGGTTGTTCATTCCAACCTGATCCACCTCGCGCCGCTGCCCCGGGGTAAAGGGGTACCGCCGCCATTAAGAAACCACCTATCACCCTCGCGCTCAGGGTGCGAGATTTCTATGCAGCAACTAAGGGATGCTGCCGATTTGAGTAGGACGAAGGAGCCGGTACTCTTGACTTGGAACTTACCGATGCCTAGTACTAGTACTCTTATACCATCCTTTTCCGGCATAGCCCGCCAAGTTCTCGTATTGGTGCTTGTGTCGCTGTCGGCAGCATCCTTATGCCGAGCTCAACGCGTTCGAAAGGTAATATCTTCATCATCTTCAGCGGCCAGCGGAACGGTGGCGTTGGGGGTTTCGTCCCCCTCCGCGCCCGCCGGAGGCTCGGTAACGGTGGACCTAAGCTTGAGCGGAGTCACTCCCGCTTCCGTCCAATGGACGCTGGGCTACTCGACGGTGGATTTCGGTACTGCCACCGTCACGGCCGGCCCTGCCGCGACCGCCGCCAGCAAACAGATTTCCTGCAACACCAGTGCGGGATCTGCGATGTGCATCCTGTGGGGACTAAACAACTCCACCATCGCCAGCGGCGTGGTCGCGACGGTGACGCTGCCGCTCAGCTACACGTCGGATTCCTCTTCTCCCCTGCAACTGACTGGCGCCGCCGCCGCCGATCCGACGGGCGTGGTGCTGGCAACTTCTACCACCGGCGGCACGGTGACGATTGAGCCCGGACTCACCGGATTCACATGCAACCCGGTGTCGATCGCGCCGCCGGCAAGCTCTACTTGTACCCTAACGCTAACGGCTCCGGCTCCCGCCGCGGGAGCGGCGGTCGCTGTAACGGCGAATCCGGCTTCCGCAGTGACGCTATCGTCACCGGTGACGGTGCCGCAGGCTTCGCTGAGCACGACATTCAACGTACCCGCCGGAGTCGTGGCGGCCTCGACGCCGGTGATGCTGACGGCCAGCTATCTCAGTGTCAACCAAGGCTTTGGCATAACCGTGACTCCACCGGCGACGCCCCAGATCTCCAGTTTGAGCCCCACCTCGGCCACGGTAGGTACCGCGGTGACCATCACCGGAACCAATTTCGGAGCCACGCAGGGCAGCAGCACCGTAACGTTCAATGGAACGGCCGCCACGCCCACCAGTTGGAGCGCGACCAGTATCGTCGTGCCCGTGCCGGCGGCAGCCACCACCGGCAACGTAGTGGTGACCGTGAACACCGTGGCCAGCAACGGCGTGCCCTTCACGGTGCTGCCAACACCGGCCATCAGCAGTTTGAGCCCCTCCTCGGGCGTGGTGGGAACCGCCGTGACCATCGCCGGCACCAATTTCGGAGCCTCTCAAGGATCCAGCACGCTAGCCTTCAACGGAACGGCGGCGGCACCCACTAGTTGGAGCGCGACCAGCATCGTCGCGCCCGTGCCGGCCGGAGCCTCCACCGGCAGCGTCGTCGTCACAGTCGGCGGGGTCGCCAGCAATGGCGTAGTCTTCACCGTGGGGTCCACACCCAGCATCACCGGGCTGAACCCCAACTCCGCGGCCGCAGGAACGGCGGTGACCATCGCCGGCGCCAATTTCGGGGCTTCTCAGGGTTCCAGCACCATAACCTTCAACGGAACGGCGGCCACGCCTACCAGTTGGAGCGCCACCAGCATCGTCGCGCCCGTACCGGCGGGGGCTTCTAGCGGCAACGTGGTGGTTACAGTTGCCTCGGTGGCCAGCAATGGCATGGCCTTTACCGTTGTGCCGACACCCGCGCTCAGCAGCTTGAGCCCGGCCTCCGGCGCTGTGGGAGCCTCGGTAACCATCACCGGAACCAACTTTGGAGCCTCCCAGGGCACCAGTACGGTAAAGTTCAATGGAACGGCGGCCACGCCCACCGGCTGGAGCGCGACCAGCATCACCGCGCCCGTGCCGGCCGGAGCCACCAGCGGCAACGTGGTGGTCACGGTAGGCGGAGCGGCCAGCAACGGGCTGGCGTTCACGGTGCTGACGACACCCAACATCTCCAGCCTGAGCCCGGCTTCGGCCACGGTGGGAACCGCGGTGACGATCGCTGGAACCAACTTCGGAACTTCGCAGGGTACCAGCACCGTAACGTTCAATGGAACGGCGGCCACGCCTACCAGTTGGAGCGCCACCAGCATCGTCGCTCCCGTGCCCGTCGGAGCCACCAGCGGCAATGTGATCGTGAAGGTGAGCGGAGTGGCCAGCAATGGCGCGGCGTTCACGGTTCAGGCCACGGTGCCCAACATCTCCAGCTTGAGTCCCAACTCGGGCCCTGTGGGAACCGCCGTGACGATCACCGGAACCAACTTCGGAACCACGCTAGGCGGCAGTACGGTGAAGTTCAACGGAACCACCGCGACGCCCACCAGTTGGAGCGCGACCAGCATTGTCGTGCCGGTGCCGGCGGGAGCCTCGAGCGGCAACGTGGTGGTCACGGTCAACGGAACGGCCAGCAATGGCGTAACGTTCACCGTGTCCTCGCCGACCCCTGCGATCAGTAGCCTAAGCCCTGCTTCGGGTGCAGTCGGAACAGCCGTGACCATCAACGGAACCAACTTCGGAGCGGCTCAAGGTTCCAGCACCGTCACCTTCAACGGAACGGCGGCCACGCCCACCAGCTGGAGCGCCACCAGCATCGTCGCACCGGTGCCGGCCGGAGCCACCAGCGGTGACGTGGTGGTCACGGTCAACGGGGCGGCGAGCAACGGCGTGGCCTTCACGGTACTGAAAAACACCACGCTCAGCAGTATCTCGGTTAACCCCAGCATCATCGTGGGCGGGCAGGGGGCCATGGGTACGGTCACGCTTTCGGCACCAGCCGGTGTCGGAGTTTCCGTGGCAATATCCGCTCAGGGGCCGAATGGGGTGATCTCCGTTCCCAACTACGTAAAGGTCCCCTACGGCGCCAAGTCCGCCACCTTCCCGGTGGGAACGCGAAACGTGACCAAAGTAACCTCGATAACGGTAGTCGCCAGCGACGCCGGTGTGACTAAGAAGACCACTGCGAAGGTCCAACCGGCGCCCTAAGCTTTTGCCCTGACTGCGGGCGGGCGGGAGCGGGTGAACTAAATTCACTGCGGCATCCGCGGAACAACTATCCGGATCTGGCTCTCGGATCTAGCGCTTAGATTCAGCCATCGAATCCAAGGGTTGGACCAGGCCAAAGGATGTCGGCGGGGTGCGTTCGCGGAATTCGGCGGGGAATTACAACCCGGCGCAATTCGCGGGAACAAGCCTCTTTGTAGGCTCTCGCCAAGGCTCAAAGGCGCCAAGAAACCGCTTTCCCTTTGCGGATTAGGGCCTTGGCTGGAAGTTCCCGATCCTTAGCTTAATTAGGAAGTTCCGATTCACCAACTAGTTGACCTGAAGCGTATTGGAGGTTCCAAGGCTGTTCGTGATGCTCACGGAAACCGTGCCGATACTGTCCAGCAGGGTTTTCCCGGAGGGCGGCGTGCCCTGGAGCGTGAAGGGCACGGTCAGAGCGAACTCGCCGCCAAACGCGGCCGACGCCGCGCTTTGAAACCACAGCGCCGAAAGCTGGGTCAGGTCGATTTTGAACTGCGTCGTGGGGATGCTGAAGCCCGTAGCCGGGGCGAATTGCACGCTGAACGAGGTCAAGGAGCGCGTTACCGAGAAACCGGTCACGGTCAGCACGAAGCTGCTGGTTACGGTGGAAGTGGTTGTGGAGGTTGTTGTGGTCACCGTGCCGATCTGGGCGGCGATCAAGGTTGGCGGCGCGGGCGCGATCACCAAGCGCAGGGTCGTGGGCGTGTCGGGCGTCAGATTCACGGCGCCGGCTTGGGTGGCAAACGTAGGCGACAAAGTGATGGTGCTGGCGACCGTTCCGGTTTGCATACCGATCTGCTTGCCCTGATTGGTAAACACGGCGTCGGTCGAATTGGCTGGAATCACAAACGGCGCGGACAGGCCACCCGAGGAGAATTGGACGGCTGGATCGACTACCGGAGCGCCGGAAACCGTCACCGAGAGCGTGCCTGCGATCGACACGGGATAGGGGCTGGACAAGCTCAGACCGATGAGTGGCTGGGTTAGCGGGGCCGGACTGCCATTGGAGCCGGTGATGGTATAGGCAGGCAGGGGCGGCGGTTGGGTACCCGACCCTACCAGCGGCACCAGGGCCGCATCCAACTGCAGGGTGCCGTCCGAAAACCCCAGCACAACCGGCGTGAACTTGATGGTGATCTGGAAATCGCTATTGGGGGCCACCGAAACGGGCGGCGGCGGGAAGCCGAAGATCGTGAAGGGGCTGTTGGTTTGGGCGATCCCGATGTTGGAAATCACTGCCGCAACGGTCCCCGTGTTTTTCACATCCACAATCACCTGGCTGGACTGGGTGATCGCGGCCGGGCTGAAGATGACGCTGGGATTGGCAGTGCCAATGGTGATGGTGGTGCCCGCGACGCTGTAGGAGAACTGGAGTTGCGGCCCCAACCCGGTCCCGCTGAGATTCATGGTGTCCAGGTTGATGGTGAGCGTCCCGGTCACCGGAATCGGCTGGGTGGGTGTGAAGTTAACCGTGAACGTGATGCTGGCGTTCGGAGCCAGGATCTGCGGAAGAGCCGGATTCACGATTTGGAACCCCGGCCCGGTTACGGCCAGAGTCGTTACCGTTCCACTGGCGTTCCCGGTGTTCAGAACGCGGATGCTTACGCTGCTGGTTTGGCCCACGTTGGTGTTGGGCAGGGTCAGCGTGCCGCCCGGAGCAAGGGTGGTGGGAGGGTTGGTCTGAAGAACCTGATAGACCAGGTTGGCGGAGGTTCCGCTGCCCTCCAATCCGATGGTGATCGGGGTGCCTCCGGCCACCATGACCTGAATCTGTCCAGTATCCCCACTGGTGGAAGTGGGCTGATAGGTGAGCTGCACCTGAAGGCTCTGGCCGGCCGGAATAGTATCAGGCAGGACCGGTACACCCGAGAACTTGAACGGGCCGGGGGTGATTGAAAGAACGGTCACCGAACCGGCGGCGCTTCCGTTGTTGATAATGCCGAACGTCGCCGACTCAGTGGTGCCGCTGGGAATCGTTGGAAAGACGATGTTTTGACCTGGCGACAGTGTAACCGCGTTTTGAGTGCTCTGCAGGATATAGCTGAACACGAACGAGGGTGCCGTCCCCTGCACGGGGATGTTCACCGTTCCGGCGGTAACGCAAACGATGGCATCGGGCGTCGCAGGGCAGGGAGTGCTTGGGGTAACGGGAACCGCTTCGCTATACAACAGACCCACCCCGGCGCTGATCAACGCGCCACTGGTGGGCAGGAATTGGACGGTGAAAACAAAGGTCTGGTTCGGATTCAACGTGATTGGCGGGACGATGGTTGAATTGGCGGTGAAGATCGTGGTGCCGAACACCAGCGGCGGCTGGGTGATGGTGGCTTTGCCGGTCCCGATGTAAGTAGCAGTGATTTGATCCGTTTGCGGCTGGCCGATCAAGGACGTAAAAGACAACAAGCCGCCTACCGGGAGGTTTACGCTGGTATTTCCCTGGGTCACCCGCAGCAGAAACGGCACCTGCTGCGCCATGGCGGGGACAGCCAACGCGAACACGAAGACAGCTCCTACGGTCAAGCGCCTGAAATTCACTTTCGGCGGCCCTCCGGAAGCGCAAGCGGCGCAGCAGGGACGAAATACACCGCGGGGACGGGAGCCGCGCGGAAGGACCACAGCGGCTCGCTCGCGCTGGCGCGGGGTCCCAGGATGTAGCTGTCATTTCCAAACACGGCGAGGGAACTGGGTGCAAAGGCGAGCGGAACGCTGGCCAGCAACGCTGTGCTCGAGGCGTCATAGCTCTGGAGCACACGGTCCCGTTGCCCGGCGACATAGATCGTTTGGCGGCCGGCGCTGTCGGAAGCGATGGCTAGGCCGATCGGATCCGTCAGGCCGTTCAAGGGGAAGGATCGGGGCGCGAAGCCCGTCAAATCCACTGCGGCGACTTGCGCGGTCGCGCCGTCCAGGGCGTACAGCGTCCGGCCGTCGCCGGAGAAGGCCAATCCAACGGGTTGGGCTATCGGGAGCGTCTCGGCGAAGGCGTGGCCCGAGTCCATCACGTAGACGCCGCCGGAATCTCCACCCATGCCGACGGCGATGCGCTGACCGCCCTGGTCGGCCGCTACTACGGCGAGCAAACCGCCGAGCGGTGTCAGATCGATGCTCGAAGCAGCAGTCACCTCGCCGGGGAAGCCGCTTAGGGTTTGGATCCAATTGCCCGAACGGGAATAGAGGACTGCTACGGAGCCGTCGCCGGACCAAACGGCTCCTTCAGGCCGCCGGACGGTCGACGGCAGCGTGGAAGTAGACAGGATGCCTGAGCTTAACCCCGAGACGAACATGTCGTTCTCGCCCCGGACGGTTATGGCGTAATCCTTGCGCGGGGCCACGGCGGCGTAATCGACTCCCCGAACCAGAATCGGACCGAAGGATGACGCCCCCACAAGTCCAATCACTGCTCGGAGGCTGCGGCTGGGAGGATCAAAAACAAAACCTTCCACCGGCCCGATGAGACTGGACTGCGCCACGGCCAAGAAGCCGAGCAGCAACACAATTGCCGCGCACCACAAAAACCTGAGCCGCATCACTTGGAGCCCCATCGCACTAATGAGCGCCTCCTAGAGTGGGAGTCCCGGGGGAGATGGTCACCGTGGTGGGGCCACTGCTACCGCCATTTCTCGAAATGAGAATGCCGGCCACCGCGCCGGCCGCGACCACGGCGACGATAATGACGACCTTCTTGGACATCCAGCGGCGATGCGCCCTTCCGGTGTCCGAGGTCACCCGCGTCACATTGGACATGGAAACGATGGCTTGACCGAACTGGTTTCCCAAGCTCGCGGTCACGCGGACCTGGAAGCTGCCGACTTGATTGTTGGCCGTCCAGTTGGTCGCCCGGGCTTGGCCTTCGGCGTTCGTGCGAAAGGTCTGGGACGCCTTTAGGCCGTCGAACGACGCGCCTGGACCGGAGGCCGGGAACCGGAAGACCACGTCGGCGCCCTCGACGGGATTGTCGCTTTGATCCAGCACCTGAACCACCAGCGGCGCCATGACACGGCGCTGCAGATCGTTGGCTTCTTTCTGTCCGGCCAGAATCAGAAGTTTGAGGCTCTCGGTGGTCGGCAACTGGGCGGCTGGAGCCGCGGGCTGCTGGGCGCGGGCGGTCGGCGCCCAGGCCAGAATGGCACACAAGCAAGGAGCCGCCAGACGCCACCGTGGGTTGATCGCGACAAGAGTCATGTTTACAATTATTAGCGGAGAATTAAGGTGACGATGATGTAGGGCAGCCCGCCAACCATCGCCGTTGCGGCCGGCCCCAGCACATTGCGGACATCGGCGCGGGGCACGAAGAGGGCGTCATTAGGCAGAAGGGGGAAATCACTGTCCTTCCCTTCGAAGACGCGCTTCAAGTCGATGTCGATTTCCGCGCGCCGGCTGGTGCCCGCAACCGGCCGCAGCACTCGGGCCTTGCTTCGGTTGGCAAACGGCGACAGGCCGCCTGCCTCCGCCATCGCCTGGGTAATCGAGATGGAGTCCCGCGAGGCCAGTTCAATGGCGCCCGGCTTGGAGACTTCCCCAGCCACGTACACTCTCCCGGCGCGCTCCACCGTTACCATGTCGTAGGGCTTAAGCACCAAATCCTCGGCCGGATTCAAGTTTTCACTCAAAGCGGCGAGGGAAACCTCGACGGAACTGGTTTTCTTCTCGGAGTCCACGGTCGCGCCCGGAAGGGGAATCGCTCCGTATTCGGAGCGGCGCGAAACCTTGATCCTGCGGCTGGCGTCGGGCTGCGTGCCCCCGACGCTGGACAGCATCTCGACCAACGTCCGGCCTTCGAGCGGGTAGATCCCAGGCGTTTTGAAATCGCCCAAGACAAAAACCGGTTCGCTATGAAACTGAACCACGGTGATCGCAATCTGGGGCTCGCGAACGAATTGACGCAGCTTTTCGGTCACGTCGGTTTCGAGACCCTGGACCGTTTGACCACCTGCCTGGACGCGGCCTATCAGCGGCAAGGTGACAAATCCATCCGCATCGATGCGGAAGGGCCGCTCGTTAAGCTCCTCCACGTTGGGCGCCCGGACCAGAACCTGATCGTTGGGGCCAAGAACGTAGTTCGGGCGGATCGCGGGCAACTGGACTTGACCCGGGTTCAGAGGGGGTTGGCCGGCGGGCGCCTGCGCGGGAGGATTTTGAGCCCGCAGGAGCGGTGACGGCGCCAGTCCAAGAAAGGCCAGAGCCGGGAGAATTGCTAAAACATTCCTAGCATGAAACGTTGTCATTTGCAGCGATGCCATGATACCACACTCTTAACGAAAATCGATACCAAACTACGATACCAGACTACGCGGGGGCCGGCGGGGATCAGGGCCGCCCGCCTTCCGCGATCTGTTTCAAATTGAACGGAATTTCGATGACCACTTCGACGTCGACCGGCGTTCCGTCGCGGGTGGCGGGCCGGAACTCCCAGGATGCCAGATCGCGCACCAAAGCCTGCTCCACCACCGCGCCGGTTTTCGTAATCAGGGAGATCCCCTCAATGCGCCCCTCCTTGGTGACGGTCGCGGCCAGTTGGAATCGCGGCTGCGTCTGCGGGGGCAATTCGACGCGCTCCACCGATTCCAGCTTTCGAAACAGGATCGGCGCGCGCATGGACGGTGAGTCACCGGGCCGCTGATTGCGCTCGGCAAACCACATGATCCAATCTCCCCCATACATCGGGAGATTCTCGATGGGCATGACCATGGCGTACACGAAGCGGCCCTGGAACCGGGCGTCGATGTCTCTGGGGATGGTTCTCGACGCGGGCCGTAAGGGAGCCGACAACGTAGACACCGGGATGTTGCGAATTCGTTCGGCGTACAGAATCGTCCGCGGAGCCAGGGCCGGCATCGCAAGGTCGACGGCCTTCTTGGGCGCTTCCCGAACGGTTGGATTCGTGTCGCGATGATCGAAATCCGCGCCGGCCGGATTCGGGTCGCGAACCGCCAGATTGGGCACGTTGATTCCGTCTACGGTACCAGCTTCAGCCGGACCTTTCACAGGCGCTTCCGAGAACTGTCCGGGGCGCGCTCCGCCGGGCGGCAATGCAGCGCGGTCGGCGGGATGAAGACTGGCGATCGCGATGTCTGCCGTGGCGTTGCCGGAACTCGGCGCTGGAGCCGCGGGCAGGGCCGGCAGCAGTAAGCCCTTCGAGGCGTTCAACACCGCTGGTCCGGAAGGGGCCGAGGGGTTCATCGAAGGGGCTTGAGGATCCAGTAGCGTGGGCTGTCCGGGTGCAGGGGCGGCGTTGGCGGCACGGGAAGGCGGAATGAAAGCGCGGGTAGGCTTGGGCGGCAGAGGCAAGGCCTTGGCAGTGCTCAACACGGAAGGCGCTGAGGGGGCGGCGAGGGGTAACAACGGTGCTTGAGGGTCCAGTAGCGGGGGCTGGGCGGGCGCGGGGGAAGGGTCAGAGGGCCTGGCAGGCGGAATGAAAGCCTTGGTCGGCCGAGGCGGCTTGGGCTGCGCTTCGGCGGGGGGTGACTTGGCCTCTGGGACGGGTGGGGGCGCGGGCAGATCCACTCGGGACACGAGATTGGGCAGCGGGAGGTCCTGTTGAATCTCGATCTTGGGAACCGGTTGCCAAATGAACTGGGTCGCCGACTTGGCCTTGGGGGACGCTGCGACCACGGTGCGCGGTGAAATCCGGTCACCGCGCGGCGCAGGAGATTTTTTCGCGGCGGCCACGTCCGGCAACTTCTCACGAAAGTCGCGCCAGACGATTTTGTCTTCCAGGGGCCGGATCAGTTCGGTGTAGATGGGGCGCGGAGCCGGATCGCGGTAGGCCGGCGCTAGGGCCGCCAGCGCTACCACGGCGCAGTGCAGGCCGACGGAAGCGACGAAAGAGCGGGGGCGAATCGGATAGGCCGGCCGAACTTTGCGTTTTGTCGAGTTCCAACGAAATCGGAGCTTCATGGAGCGTCGATCAAGAGGTCGCCAGGAGACTCCGTTACGGTCATCCAACTTCCGCTATCCGTCCATTGTAAAGGCCCGCCAAGAGTTTCACAAGGTACGGCGTGCACGCCAGGCAAGAAGCCTGTTTGCATAGGGTTGCAGCAGGAGCCCGCACCCGGTGCCCAAGGTGTTGGTGAAAACGTCCGTCATCCCCGAATCCCGCGTGGGCAGGAACCACTGCAAAAGCTCGATGGCGAGGCTGACCGAGGTTCCCACCGCCAGTGTCAGAAATACCGCTCGTTTGACGCGAAGGGCCGTAAGATACAGACTGAAGCAGAGCCCCAGCGGAACGAATCCCACGACATTCTTGAGCGCCGCCGACCAATAACTGCGGGACATTTTGAATTCCTGCCAAAAAGGTTCCATGAATATCTTGTCAACCACTTCGTATCTTGGCGGGATGTACAAATCGACAGCGGGCGCGAGGTGGCTATGGCTGGCGTTATGGGCCGAATTATGGACGATGGCTCCGCCACTTTCCTCGAAGAGGTATAGCGCGATGTTCCGTTCATCGGCGTTAATCTCTGGTCTTCCTCTGGCCGTCCACGTGGCGTAGTGGCGAGAGGTTTCCTCCGCAGTCAGTTCGGTGCCGTACATCGCGAGACCCCGAATCTGCCCCCACCAACTGTCGGGTTGGCGTGGAGAATCGCCCAGAACGAGCCTGCCAGTGAAGGATCTGGCCGGGATCAGCAAGGCGGGGTCGCGGGCGGCCAGCTTGCCATCCAGATAGAGGGCCGTCCCGTGGCTGCCGCTAGCGATGGTGATGAACAGAGGTCTGGCACGGCGAAACACGTCGTGAACCACCAGCTTCGCCGCCGTCCGGTGGTTAGGCGTATCCGACAGGCCGACCTGCAGGGAAAGGTCGTTAAACGCGTCGCGAACCCTTAGCTGGCTGGGATTCTGGAGGGTATAGAACGACAGCAGCGTGCCGGACTTGAGCCACGGGTGGGGCTGGGCCCATACCTCAATACTGTGCGCCGCACCGCCGGGGTCGGCGCTTTGAAACGTGCCCGAGCTAAGTACGGTTCCCGAACTTCCGAACGAAATCCCGTTGGCGTCAGGCAGCCAAGCTACTTCATTGAGGGGTGCATGGAACGGCCAGAGACCCAGCGTCAGGGTGATGCCCACGACGCCGAAACAAACAGCTCCCCAGGGGAAGCCCCGCCGGAATAAAGAGTTCACAATCGCACGATCTTGTCTGAAACGCACCCTTTCAATGCGTTGCGCGTGTCGACGATCAACGGCGCGCGCTCCAGGATGGCGCGATAGTCGAATTTCTTGTGATTGGTCACGATGACGACGCAGTCGGCATCCGCCGATCCTTGATAGGGGTCGATGGCCTCCATGTCTTCGGGAAGCACGCCATCGGCGCGCAGTTTCGGCACGAAAGGATCGCTGTAGGTCAATATCGCGCCCCGTTTTCCGAGAAGATGGATGATATCCAGCGCCGGCGACTCGCGGACGTCGTCGATATCGCCCTTGTAGGCCACGCCGAGCACGTGTACCCGGGAGCCTTTCAGGGGCTTGCTGTGGTCGTTCAACGCATTCTGGATCTTGTCGACCACAAAATGCGGCATGGTGCCGTTGATGTAGCCGGCCAGTTCGATGAATCGGGCCTCCATGCCGGCCTGTTTGGTCTTCCATGACAGATAGAACGGATCGATGGGAATACAGTGGCCGCCCAGACCCGGCCCGGGATAGAACGGCATGAAGCCGAAGGGCTTGGTGGCGGCGGCGTCGATCACTTCCCAAACGTTGATTCCCATGCGGTCGCACATCAGCGCGATTTCGTTCACCAGCCCGATGTTGATCATGCGGAAAGTATTCTCGAGCAGTTTGACCATTTCCGCGACGCGGGTAGAACCGACCGGCACCACGGTTTCGAGCGCCTGGCTATAAAACAAGGCGCCGATTTCGGTGCAGGCGGGCGTGATGCCGCCGACTACCTTGGGAATGTTCTTGGTTTGAAAGTTCGGGTTGCCGGGATCGACTCGCTCGGGCGAGAAACACAAGAAGAAGTCCTCGCCGACCTTCATTCCAGGGCCCTCGAACATGGGCAACATCAATTCGTCGGTGGTGCCGGGATAGGTGGTGGACTCGAGAATCGCCAGCATGCCCGGATGAAAATGCTTGGCGATCTCCTGGCAGGCGTTGACGATGAAGCTCATGTCCGGGTCTTTGGTCTTGCGCAGCGGCGTCGGCACGGCGATGTTGATGGTGTCGAGATGCGCTACCGCGGCAAAATCGGCCGTGGCCCGAAGCTTTCCAGCGTCGACTAACGGCTTCAAAACGGAGGCCGGGATATCCTGCACGTAGGATCGGCCGGCGTTCACCGCGGCCACCTTCGCGGCGTCGACATCGATGCCGGTCACGCAGAACCCGGCGTTCGCGAATTCCACGGCGAGCGGCAGGCCTACGTATCCTAGTCCGACCACGCCCACACGGGCTTGGCGGGATTGGATTCTATTCTGCAATTGTTCCAGGTAGCTCAGATGATGTTTCCTCCTGTAAATGAGCCGGCGAAGGGACGCCGGGACGGACATAACCTCGAGGCACCAGCTTGCGGCAGTAAGTACGCCCCGATGCAACCGCCGGGGAGAGTTGTATTCCGTTGCGACAGAGCCGCATCAGCGAAAAAACCTCCCGTCTGAAACCCGCGTTTGCAGCTCTCGGATTGGGAAAGCGTCTACGATGAGCGACAGAAGCGCATCGCGGGAAGTGGCGCAATGGCGATCGAGGAGACGAGGGCGCAGTACGCGCCAGGGAAGCGACGCAGAAAGGAGGGCGGATCGGAACCGGCGGGTTCCTCCACCTTGGGTCTTAGCGAGTTCCCGCGAGATCGAAGCCGCATCGGGGCGCCGCACCGATGTTCCGCCTGGTACTCTTCCTCGTCCCCTAACGCCAGCGACAGGCCGCGTTTGCAAACGCTGCGCGCCACGTCTATCGCTCCGTTGACGCCGGGCAACTCTTTGGCTGACTAGCCATTGCCGATAGACTCCCACGATCTTCAGATTCGGGGTCCAACACTCGTTCCAGCCAAATCTCCCGCCAGTATGCGTACGTATTCTTAGGGCAGAACATGCGGCATTTGGTGTATCGGGACTGGCACACGACCGAATCCAGGATGATGGAAGCCTTCTTCATCTCCTGCATCTTTCCGGTCTTTTCATCGATGATCTTCGTTACACGTTTGAGCACCCGGAAGGCGCCGCCGCAGTACGGAAGCAGTTCCGCGTCCCACCACAGGCCGCGATTTTTGTTGGAGGTGGTGATCGTCTGGAGGATTTCCTGGTGGGGCTTGACGCGAACCAGTTCACCGGGTTGCAGATCGAGCGTGACGTCCGGTGTGGGTTGCCCCTCGGGGATGACGCCTGTCGTCCGCGGCCATGCGGAGCCGCGCCAGAGAGGCCGGGCCAGGTTATAAAACCATGGCGTGGCAGACCGCAATCCGGGGACGCGGCTGAGGTGGTAGTACATCGTATAGATGGTGCCGCTGAGAAGCCTCCGGAGACTGATATTTCCCGACGTGTAGTCCTCGATGTATTGACGCAGGTCCCACCAGGGGAGCGGCGCGTGGTACTGCACTTGGGTGATTTGGCAGACGTAGGAGAACCCTCCGGCATCCACATCGCGCGCCTGTACGCGATCCCGGACCACGGATTCGGTGCAACCGGCGGCGGACGCGAGGTGGATCAATTCGGCCTCAGGCTTCGGGTCTGGACCGGTCTCCGCGGGCGCATCGGCGCGGATGCGTGTCAGCCATGCCTCTTTCCAGTACAACAAGCATCCGGCCTGGCACCCACCGTGCGCACGCCCGTCGCAACGCGTTTCCAGGTGCACCGCGTTCTCGATCCGGCGGCTGCGGAAGTCCGGATCGCAGGTTTTATGGGCGCGTTTGAAGACCCGGAACCGCTTGCCACAGAATTCCAACATCTCTGGCATGAAAGGCATCCCGTCGAGCCGGCCGTCCTGGTCGAGTGTCCGCAGAACCTCTTCCTTGCTTCGGACTTCGACCCAGTCCCCTACTCTCAACTTGCGCCGTTTCGGCATCATGCTCTCAGTTCCTCGCACCCGGTTTCCATTCAGAGCACCACCTTGCGGCCGTAAAAAGCCTCGGCGTAACCGCTGGGAGCGTTGCATTCCATCCCCCGCAGCCGCATGAGAGAGAAAAAGGTTTCCCTTTGAAACCAGAGCTTGCCGTGCTGTGACTGAAACGTTTCCATAATCAGGCCGACCTTCCGTTCACACAGGTCCATAGGGAGGGGCACGAACACGCCTGGTTGTCCCATGTCACCGTCATATTTCGGAACCTCGTACTCCAAAATCAAGTGATTCCGAAACGTGTTCCACGTCAACTCGGCAATCAAGCGATGGTCTTGATGCGCGTCCCGCCGGTTGTGAGTGAAGATGAGATCCGGCGAAACCGCCTGCTTCAATTCTTCAAACACGATTTTCACCTCCGCGCCCACAAACGGCATGAAACCGTCCGGGAAGGTCTTCAACCACGGCCCCTTAAGGCGAGACGGGTCGACAAACTGAGCGGCCGCATGTTGCGCCTCCGCTTGGCGGGCGCCGATGGCACTAAACACAACCCAGTGAAACACGCAACCCGGGTAGTCTGAAGCTAGCCGCAGGATCGTGCCACCACACCCAATTTCGATATCGTCGGAATGACAACCCAGGCATAGAATCTGGAGCGCTCCATGGGCTTCTCGGTCCAGTTTCAGATGGATCATGCACTAAGCCGATATCGCGGGCGACTCGATCGAACTTGCTGGGGCGCAGTGATTCCAAACCTTCCACGGCGCCTTACCCTGATTGAGTTCCTCCAGGCATTGCTTATCTTTGAACGTGTCCATGCATTGCCAGAAGCCGGTGCACTTGTGCGCCAACAGGGCGCCCTTGTCAATCAACCGCTGAAACGGTTGCCGCACCAACTCGTCGCCGGGATTGATGTAACGGAAGATTTCTTTGCGAAACACGAAATAACCTCCGTTGATCCAGATGTCCGAGTGGCTCAGAGCCGAAACGCTCCCGACTTTACCATCGGCCGACATTCCCACAATGTCGAAGCTCGCCGTCGGCTGCACCAGGAGCAACGCGCCCACAGCGTCGCTGTTGCGGAACTCGTCGATCATCACCGGAAGGTCCAGGTCACTCAGACCGTCGCCGTAGTTAGCGAGGAACAACTCTTCGCCTTGCAGGTACGGCTCCACCGCTTTTAGCCGCTCACCGATGGTGGCGTTGACGCCGGTCTCGACAAACGTTATCGTCCAGTCGTCGATGTCGCGATTGATGAACTGGATTTTTTTGCCGCCCTGGGACCAGACAAAATCGTTCGAGACGGACTCGTCGTAGTGCAGGAAATAGTCCTTGATGACGCTGCCTTTGTAACCCAGGCACAGAATGAAATCCTTGTGTCCATAATGCGCATAGTACTTCATCAGGTGCCACACGATGGGCCGTGAGCCGATTTGGACCATGGGTTTCGGCACGTCATCGATGTGTCCTCTGAGCCGCATCCCGGCTCCCCCGCAAAACAACACTACCTTCATGATTCCCCCCTGTTAGAAAGTCTTCTTCTTCGCAACCGCGATAGCCTCAGAAGTTATCCCCAAAAAGAGCGGCGACGAACCGAATCCTCGCGGCCGTCCAGAGGTCGCGTGCCTCAGACTCCTCCGTGGCGCACGGGTGCTTCCCCGAGTGCGCCGTTTTTCGGTGCGTCGCCCGTTCGAGAGTCGTATCCCTTTACAGCCTCAGCGAGCCTGCTAAGGCGTTCCTTTCTTTGCAGCAGTTCGACCGTCGGTTCAAGACCTACGGCCTTAAGCACGGCCTCCCAGCGATACACCCAATCGTGCCGCATCAAGGATTGCACCACATTGGATCGCCGAATTCTAGCCTGTCTTTCCGGCTGAGCATCGAGTTCATTGATGATCCGATCGATATCGCTGGAATCGTAAGGCAGATGAATCAAGGCGTCAGGCCAGTCGAACAATCCGTCAAATTCCCTATTGTCTGGACGTTCTCCGAGCATAATAGTACCAGAGGCCGCCCCCTCAAAATACCTATTGCCCATCTCCATCTGATTGCCTCTTATTTCACTCCTATCAATCAACGCCGGATTAACGATAAAATATCGACTCCTCTTTGAAACATTCGCCAACAAGGCTCTGTGCTCCGCTGAGTGAATGGCGCGATCTCCGGCAATACTGTCGTGAAGATAGAATAACCCGTTTTCGGACGCCATCCTTAGCAGCCGTTGGTGCGTTATCGCCGATCTACGCCCAATGCTACAAACGTCGATGACCCTCTGGGGCGGGTCTGGATAAGGGCAAAAGAGAGTCGTATCTATACCGGGCGGCATAAAGACACACCTCCGCCCAATTCGTTCGCTTAGCGCGCTTACACTTTGACTGTAGTACAGCAGGACCAGATCAAAGTTCGCCAAGATGCGCAGGAAGTGACGGCAGCCGACCATCTCCCTTACCCAAAGCTCATCCATCAGACAAACCGAGGTCGTGCAGGCATCTCTCCAATTGCTAACAGCATTAACCATCAGCAAATCTGCTGGAGCTCCGCAGATCGCAAAAAATACATCGTACTGCTTTTTGGGCGTTATTCTTTTAATGCCAGGATTCAGGGCGATAGGGGTATGGTAAGCGATGCGCTTCGCAATCTTATGGCGCAGAGTGAGTGGATCCGCCGGGGGCGCAAAAAGCTCAACAGAGTCAATCTGAGAAATGATATTTTCGAATTCATATAAAGGACAGCGAAAGAGAGCATTTCTGAAGATATTTCTCTGTGAAAAGATTAGTATGCGTGGCCTTTCAGACTGTGTGATCATGGATGCAGCGCTAGCAGTAGCGAGTCCTTTCACTTTGATACCGCGAGAAGTGCTCCGGCGGGTTGGCAAAGTTGCCCGGCAGATCCGGCACTGAGGCAGGCGTGACGACCGCGTGTTCGATGCGAGCGAACCAGGTTTCCACCTGGTTGAGCCAGGAGGCGCAAGTGGGTCTAAACTGCAACTTTAGTTGGGGGTGGAATTGGAGAAACTCGGCAAACTTGGTGAACTTGTTCGCGGAAAGGTGATAAACAAGTATGCAGACTTTCTGGTGTGGCTTACAGATGGCGACAATTTGATCAAGAACATCGACGAACTGTTCACGTATGCGGCATCTGGCCGTCTTGCAACGCACCTTGCCAGACTTCAGGTTCAGACTCAGCGCGATAATATACGTGCTGGCCTCGAAATCGGAAGCGCCGTCGCCTCTGTAGCGCTCCGGTCGGTGTGGCCTAATCCCGGCCCTTCGCCAGATCCGGCGAACTGCGTCCACACCGGTGTTCGACTCGCGCGCCAGTTTCCGAACGTACCAGTGCGTGGAAACGTCCGTTAGTTTCCGGCGTCTGGTAATCACCGCGGGCTTCTCGGCACGGTGACCCACCTTGAGCAGACCATCGAGGCGTCGCCTCAAAAAACCCAGATTCCGCCGCGCAATTGTCGGCGCGGTGGTCTGCAAACACTTTGGGACCTCCGAGTAGCTCCGGCCATTAGTTTGCATCAGCATGATCAGAACTCGTAAGACATCAAGTGCCGGCGAACTTGGGGACACCCGCATCGGCCACAGCTCTTCTCGCTGATTGCCGTTCCATTGGATACGTTCGGCTTGGACAGGCACGTTATTTAATGCGTTGTTTGCCACGACAAGAGCGGCGGAACCGTGCCGGCGCTAAATACTTCTATTCTCATTTGGATTTGGGCTCCTCGCTCGCGGCTTCCGTTTCTGTGAGCATCATGAAGCCAAAGCTGGCAAATCGACTCAGCATTCCCAACAAGTCGTCTTGCGGAAGACTCGAGGTCTCCACCATTCCAGCCTCCCACTGGAAGGCTTTCCTTCTTTCAAAAACACTAGGACGATGCGACGCGCCGACTAAGAAAGCAACTGAAGTGGTCCCCTGTCCCTTCTGTGTAGAGTGGCTTGCTTTCACACCGGTCTTGACGCCATCTGTGGCAGTCAGCGCCGAGAACCCATAATCAGCGTTCGTTCCCACGCCCTGTCGGCCTTTTAGCCAAAAGCCGATTCCTGGATTTCCGCCGGGGTAAGTAGTATCGATCGCTCGAATGACCTCGACGTCATTCACATAGCCAATGATTAGGCCATTTCCATCAATGGTGGCCTTAACCACATCTCCGGTCTGGATCCCACTATACTTGCCATTGGGTTTTTGATTGAGATACGTAAACTTTCCTAGAGCGCCGTCCCATCGAACAATAGTCGCGTAGCCGCCTGGATGATACGCGCGGAACAATACTTCGTATCCAGTGCAGCTGTGAGCCGTCATCGTGCTGTGAACGCGAAGCTCCACTTCTTGAAAGTAGATACGGCTCTGGTTCCGTGAGAATACCGTGGCTTGTACGGTCTGTAACGGTCCCCATGTGCCGGTGAGAAGGCAGGTCGAATCGTCATATTGATTGCTATTTCTGCCGCTTTCGGTGCCAAATACCAATCCTGGACTTGTACGGCAGTTGGTCCAATCAATGCCGTCCGCAGCGCCGTTCTTCCAATGATCAAGTTCAGACACCGGATTTTCGGTATTCGGAAAGTTGGTGGTGTAGGTGATGGCGGAGGCGAAAGGTGAAAGGAAAACCAAACCGTTGATCAAAATAGAAGGAACTAATTTGCACATCTGCGGTTTCTCCTAAGCCGGTGTTTTGGCTTTGTGTATCAGCGTCATACTCCCGACCGCCTCTGGTTGTGCCGGCTCATTGAGTTTTTCCCTCCCGGGCGAGTCCGAACCGAAGGACTGATCGCGTCCTCCGAGTATGAAAAGAAAACCCAATACGTCGTTGCAAGCGATTTTTCAGACACCCTACCGCCCCGTTCGTTCAACCCGTTTCCCTCTCCGCCCCCCCCCAGTCCAATGCAGCCGGCAGCGGCAACACCCAGATCTTCCGCAAAATCGCCCCGAACACCCGCCGCGTCAGATGACCTTCAGCTAACAGTAGTCAGGACATGCTTCACCAATCGCCCACCCGTCTTCATCAGTCGCTGTTGCAAGCTGGTCAGCGACCAGTGATCAACCTTCTTCGGCGACACCAGCCGCCGCCACCGGTTCACGGGTTATAACCGATCAACACCAACCAAAGCCGCACCCCTCGGATCGGAAGCGATGGCAGCTCAGCCGCGTCCTCTTCACCGCCTTGCTTGCCTTCCTTGATCCACTGCTCCGATGTCCCCCGCTTATTGTAGAAGCTTACCACCGCCCAACTCAGCGGACTCAAGATCATAACGATAAAGACTACTCTCGGAAACAGCTCGCCCTTTAAGACATCCGCTTAGTGCTTAATCGTACACCCAGACAAGTATACTCTCCCTCCGTGAAGAAGCCCGCCGTCGGACTCACCCGGTCCGCGAAAAGCGCAAAGACTTATTCCTTCAGCTCTGGCCCTTCGAGTCTACGGCCAGGAACCCATCCCAGGCCATAGCACTGAAGTCCCAGTACTCACTCCCCAGGCGACCTAGTGCATCGCTCTTAGATCTGCGGTGCACACAGAGCGTGCAGAGCGCGCTCCGCGGCGAGTTCCCCGCTCTTGAAACTCTCGTCGGTCCACATGTATCCCCAATCCCCGTAGCGTCCGCAAAAGGCAATGCCGAGATCGTTGAGATAGCCGTGGACGGTCTCGAGCGCCGCGGCGCGGTCCAGGTCGAAGATGATGTTGGCGTAGCGCAGCAACATGGCCTTACGGGACAAGATCACGTCCTCCTCCCGCAAAAGGCCACAACGGCGGAGATCCACGATGACGGGCTCGATCCAGTCCTCGGCTGAACCGGTGAAGGGCTTGTACTTGTCGGAGAAGTAGACTTCCGCCTGAATGCTGCCGGTCCCCGGAGGGGCGTTGCGCACGGAGAGCATATGCGGGAAGCCGAGCCGCGTGAAGCAAATGTCCTGGTCGTAGAAATAAGTCATGTGGGCGCGCGAGAGGTCCTCGCGGTTCACGCCGATGTTCACCAGCACGCACGTGGAGCAGGCCAGGCGGCCGGCCGCGGCGCGAACGTCCTCCGGGGCGTCCGGTATCATGCGAATGAGATCCGGCAGGGGCACCGAAGAGACCAGCCCGTCGTACTGCGTCACGAGACCGTTGGAGAAGCTGAGTTGGCGCGTGCGCGGATCGATGGACACCAACTCATGATTGAGTTTAAGGCTGCCCATGGGGATGAACTTCCTCAGATAACACATGAATCCGCCTTCACTCGGGTATCTGAAGTGGGTGATGTAGTGAACCTGCGGGGGAGACGGCGAGATCGCGCCACGCAGCACCTCCTCGAGACTGGGACGGTAGATGCGTGGTCCGAGCCAATCGGTGCTCATGTTCTCGGCGTTGGCGAGATGGTATTTGCGCGTGTACTGCATCGGAAAGGACTCGGCGAACGTCCGGCCGAAGCTGGACAACAGCCAGTCCGCGTAGTTGTTGATGGGCCGGTCGGGCGCTTGGCGCTCCTCTACGAAGTCGGTAATGACCTTGATGATGACGTCCTCCGGCAATCCATGGAGATGGAGTTGCACCGGATGTTGGGGCCAGTAGCCACGCCAGTAGTTATTCAGATTGATCGGTATGGTCTCGTATTGCTGATCCACACTTTCAGCGAATAGATCTTGAATTCGAGGGTCTTTGGTGAACGAAATGTGCGGACCTACATCGAACAGAAACCCGGTGTCGTAGCGGAAGGAGGCCGTATGGCCGCCATAGTAGTGATTCTTGTCGTACATCACGGGCGCGATGCCTTCGGCGTGGAGCCGGTGCGCGGCGCCGAAGCCAGCCATTCCAGTTCCTAGGACAACGATGTTTGGCATCGAAAGAGGCCTTCCTTAATTCTCCGGGCTTGTGTTTCGCCACAGCCCCGGGTGAATCGCGCGAGCGGCAGCGGCGTGGCCGGCGTTAGTTTTGTGAAAGTGCCTCATAGCGCTCGATTTGCGTACGAGTCAGACGTCGAGCGTCGGTACCGGCCCGCACGCAGCGGTACCACTCGACAATCCATTCCAGGGCCAGGTTCAAGGGAAGCAGCGGGTACCAGTCCAAGTTGGCTCTGGCCTTGGAAGTGTCCAGCTTGAGAAAGTGAGCCTCCCGCGCGTGGCTTTGAGTATCTTGATTCCACGAGGCGCTTTCGCCCCAGGATCGGGCCAATTGGTCGGCAATCCAGGACACCGGCTGGTTCGCATCCGTGTCGGCGGGACCGAAGTTCCAGCCCGAGGCGAAGCCGGCGCCGTCCTCGGCGAGCCGCTCCGCGAGCGTCAAGTAGCCCCGCAGCGGCTCCAGAACGAACTGCCACGGCCGGATGGCGGAGGGGTTGCGGATCATGCACGGCTCTCCCGACAGGAAAGACCTCATCAGGTCGGGAATGAGCTGATTGCTGGTCCAATCGCCGCCTCCGATCGCATTTCCGGCACGAGCGCTGGCGACAGCAACGCCGTGACTCTGGAACGATGCGGGAGGAAAGAAAGAGTCCCGGTAGGCGCTGGTCACCAGCTCCGCGCAGCCCTTCGAGTTCGAATATGGATCCCGCCCGCCCATGGGATCGTCTTCGCGATAGCCCCAAACCCACTCGCGGTTGGTGTAGCATTTGTCGCTGGTCACGTTGACCACCACGCATGGCTGTCCTAGCTGCCGGAGGGCTTCGAAGAGGTGTACGGTCCCCATGACATTGGACGAGTAGGTTTCAATAGGATCCTCGAAGCCACGCCGCACCACCGACTGCGCGGCCATGTGGATGACCACCTCGGGGCGGCACTTGGCAATAGAAGTCTTAAGCTGTGGGAAGTCGCGAATGTCGGCGAAGACAGAGCGGACGGAAGTGGAGCCCACGGCGGCCTGCTCAAACAGGCTCGGTTCGGTGGGCGGATCGAGCGCGTACCCGGTGACGTCAGCCCCCAGTGCATCCAACCATAGCGAAAGCCAGCTTCCCTTAAAGCCCGTGTGGCCGGTGAGGAACACACGGCGGCCTTTCCAGAACGACCGGTTCAGCATATCTTAAGGGATGGCTCCCACGGGCGCAGGTTCGGTCGACAACACCCGCGACCCAGCCGCGAGGGGCCAGCGAGCATTCTGTTCCCGCCAAAGGTCCGCGGCGATCCCGGCTTGAGGTGCGTCTACGTCATCGAAGGAGAGCACATCGTCCTTCGAAATGTCGCGCCGCAACACGCAGCCCTCCGAGAGGGCGATGGGCAGCGCCGACATGGCGCGAGCGGCAGTGGCGTTCTCGATGAGCCCATAGGCGCAGAACCCACCCACACCGTCGAGGCGCTCGCCGGCTTTCAGATCCCGCTTGGCAACGGTTACCACTTCGCAAGCGGGGCCGGCGATGGGCGCCACGGTGGGATCCCGATGGATGACTGCCCGGCCGATGGTCGAGGCGATCTGGATGTGCGGCAGATGAAAGGGTGTATAGAAGACGTAAAACGGGCCGTCGCCGAGCTTGTAATACGCCAACTGAACTTTTTTAAGAGGCGATTCCTCGTGAATGATGACGAAGGCGCCGGTGTGCGGCGCCGCGCCCAGCGCATAATCGACCAGTCCGGTGGCCAGCAACTGGTCCGTGGGCAGCAGGCCCGCCATCTCGCGCACCTCCTTGCAAGCGGGGCCATACATGCCCCGGCGGCCGGCGCGGAATCCGGTCGCATTGGCGAGAACCGTCGCTTCCATGGATAGCTTGGTAGCGTCCGCAAAAGAGGTCACCTTCCGCACATCCTGATCGTTCCTCTCGGCAAATGCCCGCTGGGTGTCGGGGTTCCGATAGTAGTCGACCATTCCTTTGATGTTGCCCGCGGCTACTGGACGGAGCCCCAGAGATCGGAGATAACGCAGGAGGGTCATGGCCACGCCCGGCTCATCTCCGTCCGTGTGCGTCACCACAACTCCGGCCTGGTCCGCCTTCACCTTTAGAATTGGACCCACCAGCGAATCGAGTTCGGCGTTCACCAGCACCACATGCTTGCCACGATCGAAGGCCTGGAGGACCGCGCCCGCCGCGGCCTCAACCGTACCCGTCGCTTCCACCAGGATGTCAATGGCATCGCAGGCGGTGAGCACCGACGGATCGTCCGTCACCACCGGCAATCCACGAGCAATGGCCGATTCCGCCTCGCGAGCCGATTCGGCGCGAACCCAGGTGTCGATGCCAGCCTCCCGGAAGGCGCGTTCCCCATGCTCGGGCGTACGATTGGCGATGGCCACCAGGCGGATCCCCGGTACGGGAGTGCCTAGCTGTAGAGCGATCGCGCGGCCGGTCGCACCGGCTCCGACCATTCCCACGCGGATCGGATTACCTTGGGCTTCGCGCTCGAGAAGAGCGGTATCTACATTCATAGTCGGCTCCCACTCTCGACCAGCGGCCAATTGCGATCCTGCTCCGACACCACTGTGGCGGTCAAGGGCCACACAATGCCGAACGAAGGATCGTCGAATCGGACGCCCCGCACCGCGCTGGGCGTGTAAAATTCCGAGGTCATGTAGTGCATCTCCGTGAATTCTTCGAGAGTCTGATATCCGTGCGCACAGCCTTCCGGCACGAAAAGCATTCTGGCATTCGCTGCACTCAGCTCTGCGCCGTACCATTTTCTATAGGATCTGGATTCGGGTCTCAGATCGAGCACCACATCGAAGATAGCTCCGCGGGTGCAACGGACCAGTTTGGCCTCCAGCGCAGGGGCTTCCTGGAAGTGCATGCCCCGAACCGTTCCCTTTTGGACGCTAAATCCCATATTCGCCTGAACCGGCAGAAAGTTTATACCATGTTCGGCGAATTCCCTAGCGCACCACGCGCGCAGGAACCGGCCACGCTCGTCTTCATGCGGATTCGGATCGATGACCTTTGCACCGACGAGTTCGGTCTCCCTGAAACGCATGCGGTCACGATCCCGCGGGGAGCGTCACTTCTTCGGCTTTCTCATCCTTACTCCTGTGCCGGCGTGACGAAATCATATTGTTTCGATTCGCTCGCTTCCGTCCGACTCAAGCCGCTCACAATCCTGTATAGAAGGCTCCGGTCCGGCCACGGCCGCCGGAGTTCCTCCAGGAGTTCCGGTTCGCGCTGCGGCTCGTCGAGAAAGCTGGACGCGAGCAGCTCCGAATTCAGCGCTAAGGCTTGCGGAAAATAAGCGATGAGATCGTTATCGGTGACCGGCGGTGCAGTCCGGACCGGCCCACCTGCTATTTGTGCCGCTAACGCCGCCGGCATGTCGCGACCCGGCCCCAGGCGCAGGTGGCACAGCGGCGTGCAGCGGGGATTCATCTCGATGAGATAGGCGGCGCCACTCTCCTCTTCAATCATAAAGTCCAAACCGAAGAAACCGGACACGCCCAGGCGAGCGGCCAGGCGTTCGGCGCAGCGCATCATTTCGGGACTGTCCACCACACGTACGACTGCGGATGCTCCCGTGGCCTCCGTGGCGGTAACCACCTCCACGCTGATTCCCGCCAAGACCCTGCCGCGCCAGCACACCACCGCGCAATTGGCAGGGCGGCCCGATACATAGCTTTGAGCCACGATCGAGGGCCGCGAATGGTTCCACCAGGACCGGACGACGAAAGCGTCGCGGTTGATCAACAGCCGCTTGGCGGCTCGCGAAGCCCTGAACATCCGAGTCATTTGCGATAGGTGATTTCCAGCTTGGCTCGCATCCTGCGCGATTCTTACGCCACTCCCACCCCAAGTCCCGTCGGCCTTCAGCACCCAAGGGAACTCCAGTTGCGAACGGAGAGCCACCAGATCGTCCGCTCCGCCGACTGGGTAGGTGCGGGGTACGCGGAGCCCCTCCTCACGGGCGGCCTGGAGCAAGCCGGAGCGCGACAAGACCGTCGAATAGCCCTGAGGCGAACCTAGAGACTGTTCGATCACATCTACCAGGTTGGACGCTCCCGAGCTTCGGGCCTGCTTATGGAGCTCGTGCAAGTGTTGGGTGGCGCGGTCATCGCACGGAATTACCAACGACGGTTTGGTTTCCCGAATCGCGGCTTCCAGGGATTGAAGTGGCCGAAAGCCGCTGTAAAGGAAAGTCCTCCGCACCGCGCGGGTCTTCCCCGCGGGACCCCGGTCTGGCTCGAGGGCCGAAACTTCAAATCCAGCATCCGAAAGGCCGATCGCCATGAGTGCCGCGCAGGCCCACCTGCACGTACTGGTGACTAGTACGCGACCCAGTGCTGGCTGGTTCTTAGAGGAGAGATCCCGTTCCACCTTGCTTTTCAACCCTTCCATAAGCCTTGCTTCTACCAACATAACAGCCATTAATTGTTTTGGCTACGGACGCTGTAGGGTTGGACGCGTCAACGTCCGAATCCGTTGCCGGCCAAGTGCCGGGAGAGCCTGCGGGCCGCGAAACTGGCACCGAAGGCAAAGCGCAGCAAGGGGCCGAAGGAATTCGCCGCGGAGGCGCCGACGAAATACAATCCGGGCACGGAAGATTCAAAATTGGATGACAAAACCGGCGTCTGCTCCACTGACCGGATTTCCGAGCGGAGATCCGAATTCAGAAACGCTAATCTCCGCAGGTCCACGCGGTAACCGGTGGCGGCGATGACGTGATCGGAATCAAGGGACCGCCGCGTACCGACGTGGTCGGTCAGTTCCAGCCGCACGCGGCCATTCTGAACTTTGGCCTCCGTAATGTTGACCCCCAAATGGAACGGCACTTTCCCCACCACCTGGTCTTTGGTAAACCACGTTGGGGCGGGGCCGAGATGCCGCCGTACAAACTCGATCCGGTATCGCTCCGGCAAGTGCCGGAACACCAGCGGCGCGTCCGTGCAGAACAACGAGCGCCACCCGGGGCCCAAGCCGGTCATCGGGCGCCGCACCCGATCTATGAGGGGGCGCGGAAGCTTCATGGGCGAATGGAACTGAATGGCGGGCTTCCTGGCTACCAATTGAACCGAAGCCCCCGCCTCCCGAAGCAGCGCTGCGAGGTCCACCGCGGAAGAACCGGCTCCCACCACGACGACGTCTTTGCCCTTAAAGCGGCCGACCGTGACGTGCTTCGAGCTGTGACTCGAGAGTTCCTCCGGAAGCTCGGCCAACATCGGCGGGACATATGCAAAATGGCAGATTCCAACTGCGCTGACAATTTTCTTGGCGGCTACCGCCTCTCCGTCCGCCAGCCGAATTTCGAACCCGCCCGGGGCCTTCCCGATCCCGGTCACGGACTTATTTTCCAGTTGTGGGACGAATTTCTTTTGGAACTCCAGGCCGTAGCTGGCGAAGGTTTCTAGCGGCACTGGAAGTCCGGCATCCTGGTAGGGAATGCTCCTGCTCCGGCAGTATTCCGCGAGAGTGAACGCCCTCTCCGGATCGTCCAAGGAGGAAGCGAATCCCTCAGATTTCAGCTTCATACCTCGGGGCATCTGGTTCAGCCAAGTGTGCATCGGGCTGCCGAAGATGCGAAAGTCGACGCCCCGGGCTCTCAGGTGGGACGCTAGAGACAACCCGTACGGGCCAGCACCAATCACTGCTAAATCCACCATCCGGACCCACCTTTCGCACTAAACCCGCGGGGGAGAGAGCATCGGCTGCCCGATCGTTGCGGGATCCCCGACAGCACCCCTTTGTGATTTGACGGATTCAATGGCATGTATCCAACCCTGCCATCGTCGGTTACTGATGTTTCGATGATACCGAGCTCCTGTGTGGATTCCGATGGCCAGGAAGTCCTACCGGGGCTAGGGTCTTCTCCTAAGGGTGCGCGCCTGCCGCTTGGGTTAGATCCGGTTCCCCGTCCCCCTAGTTCGCTCCCGGGCAACGCCCCAGAAACCCCAGAGCGGTATGCGTTTACCTGGCTGGGGCCGTACCGTTCATGCCGATATAAGCCGCACAAACCATTATAGATATTCCAAACTGGATGCGGCGTCGGAGACGCAAAGGAGTTGCGGTCTTTTCTGAGTATCATATAAGGTAAGACGATGATAGGAAACACCGGGGCCAGAGTACTATCTTAAGATGAGGAGCCGAACAGGCTCCTTGGGCTTGGCATGCCACTCCACCATTCAATAACGCACAGAAACGGCCTGCGTAGCGCGACCGCACAAAGGACATGCTGAAGTTCACCCAAGCTACCTGAAAGGAACTATCGATGAGACGTAACTCGCCGCCCCCCTCTTGGCCGCCGCCCTCCGCGTGCCTGCCGCACCGCGCGTGGATGCTGGTGCTGTTTTCGATGGGGTTCCTGAGCGCCCAACCTTGGTCCGGGATTCTTAACCCCACGCGCGCCGTTAACTGGCAACGAACCAATGTCGGAGTCTCTGGGGGTATACCGACCAACTACACGCAATGCGGATCCACCATCGCGCCCTACAGCGGATCGGACGCGACGATCAGCAGCGCCCTCTCCGCTTGCCCCTCCAACACCTACGTACTGCTCGGTGCGGGAACGTTCAACCTGTCCAGCAGTATCCAGATCGTGGGTCACTCGAACGTGGTCCTCAGAGGATCGGGGCCAAAGAACACAAAGCTGGTATTCAGCGGGGCTGGGGCGGGTGGAATCTTCAGCGCTCCGATTTGGATCGCCAACGCACCCGCCATTAGCACGGACAGCGCCGGGACGCAGCCGGGAGGCTCGAATGCGTGCAGTTGGACCGCTGGATTCGCCCAAGGCGCCACCAGCATCACCCTGGCCAACTGCGGTTCCACTGGGATCGTGAACGGAGACATCATCGTTCTGGATCAGCAAAACGACACAAAAGATACGGGCGGAATTGTCACCTGCGACTTGGAAACCGGTGGCATACCGTGTTCGGCGACCGGACAGAATACAAATAACACCGGCCGCTACATCAACGGAGTCTCGTGGGCTCAGATGCAGCACGTGCGGGTCACGGCGGGATGCGCCAGCGCCTGTAATGGCGCGGGCCCCTACACGCTGACCATTTCTCCGGGCCTTTACGCCAACAACTGGGGACATTTGGGCGCGGGCACGACAGGAGCCTATTTCTTGAAGCCCGTCAACCACGTGGGTGTCGAGAATCTGAGCTTGGATGCCACCAGTTGTCCGGACGATGCGTCGTGCCAATCCGGCATCACTTTCTTCGATTGCGATCAGTGCTGGCGCAAGAATGTGGTCACGATCAACACCCGGCGCAATCACACCTGGAACGTGAACAGTACCCGCATCGAGATCCGAGAAAGCTACATGTTCGGAGTCAAGAACGCAGCCAGCCAGAGCTACGGGATCGAGAACGCGCCTTGCGACGACTGCCTGATCGAGAACAACATCTGCCAACAGGTGTCTAGCTGCTTCATGACGGCCGGAGAGCCCGGGACCGTGTGGGGCTACAATTTCAGCATCAACCATCCCGTGGGCGGCGGCTACACGTACATGCAAGCGGACTATCTTTCGCATTCCGACGACGATTATATGGCGCTATATGAAGGCAACATGGTGGGCGGCCTGTTTTCGGACCAACTCCACGGAACCAGCAACGTGCAGACGGTCTTTCGCAACCGGATCACGGGTTTAGACTACAACATCTTCTGCCCGAGCGGCGGAGGTTGTCCCAGCAATCAAACCTTCCCCTTCGATATCGACTCCTACAATCGCGCTTACAACATTATTGGAAATGTGCTGGGAACCGCTGGTTATCACACCAACTATGAGGCCTACGGAGGCAACACGTACAGCCGGGCCGTGTGCAACGTATCGATTTACGAGATGGGTTTCGGCGGAGGGATTTGCGATAGCGACTCCGCCGCCGGAGTCCCGGATGACACGATGGTTCGCTCTACTCTAATGCGCTGGGGCAACTACGATGTAGTCACGGGCGGGGTGCGTTGGAATGCCACCGAGGCTTCTCCTGGTGCGGCCCAATTCATGAGCTCTACTGCGACGCCCGCGAGTCAAACCTTGCCGTCGTCCTTTTACCTGACAGCGAAGCCGGCCTTCTTCAACGTGCCTTCCGGGGTCAGTGCGCCCTTCCCGCCCATCGGCCCGGATGTCACGGGCGGAACGGGCCCCGGCGGATTCTCGTACATGATCCCAGCGGCCAACTGCTATTTCAACATCATGCGCGGGCCTTCCGACGGCAGCGGGACTGTGCTTTCCTTCGACGCGAGCCAATGCTACAACGGTGGCGGTACGGTAACGCTCAACGCACCAACGAATCTGACCTCCTCCGTCGTCACAAACTGACTTCTCCCGCGCGAACCGCGGGCGGCCGTTTTCGGTCCGGGTTCGCCGGACCGAAAACGCTGAATACCAATTCTCAATCCCCAAGTGCGATCCGTCAAATTACGGAGTGTCGGACGCCCCTTGATTCTTCCTTGCGACGAGGCGGACGGGACTCCGATTCAAAATGCCGCGCGATCGTGAACGTCCGATCGGTCATCCACAACGATGATCTCCTTCGGTTCCCAAGTCTGTGCCAGGGCCGAACGCAGTGTATCCGCTATAAATTCCTGGGCGTTGAACGCCGGTATGGAATCGACACCAGCGGCTTTGCCTCGTTGCTGTCCGCGACCGGCACGCTGCACGGTTCGGCTTCCGTCGAGGAGATCGCGCCCTCGCCCGAGGCTGGCTTGGCGGACTGGCGATCCCCGGCTGCCTGGCGCAAGAACCCCGCCACCTGGCGGAGAGGCGCATGTCCGCCATTGAGGAGCACAACCGCACCGAGATACAGAGCCCCTAACATCACAGCGACCAACACGACCCGCGCGAGTGGCTGGTCCGCACTGGGATACGCACCGAGGGCCTGAAGGGCTCGAATGACTCCGGCGCACGCCCCGCCAGCCAGCAAGGCAGAGGCGGCGCTTCGCCAAATTGCCGCCAGGACCGGCTTGACGCCCAGTTGAATGGGGACGCCCGCATACCAGAAGGCGGGAATCGTCAGGATCCAATACGATGCGGTCCAAGCTGCGGCGATTCCTGCGGCGCCCCACGGCAACGCGGCTAGAAATAACAAACACGTCACAGCGATCTCGAAGAAGCTCCATCTAAGCCAGCGGTCCGCTCTTCCAATCGAAAGGTGGATCCACCCGTGGATGTAGTAAAGCATCATCATCCCAACGCCCGGTCCGAAATAGGTGAAGATCCGGCCGGCCGGTTCCCACTGCTTTCCCAACAGAAGGCGAATCAGGTCGTGGCCGACAAGAGTAAACATCGCGGACAAACCCATGCCCACGAACGCCATCACGGCCAGTGCGCTAACGAGGTGCTGCCGATACTCGGGGGAGCGGGCGTTGAACCTGCTCAAGGCAGAGACGGCGACATTCGTCAGCGGCGCACTGAGCTGGCCTGCGGAGAGGGCAAACAAATCGTAAGCTTTCTTGTAGAAGCCCAGGGCATTCGGTCCGAACAGCGAGCCCACCAGCAGGTTGTCAACATTTCGCGAACCATAGTTCAAAGTGAAGCGCCCATACACATGCATCGCGAACCGCGTCATGGCGGCCGTACCCGGGGTGCGACGCGGAAGGCTGGGAACCCATCGGCACATGTACCAAGCGCCACCGCACTGGACCAACGGTAAAGCCACGGCCCCCCCGACTAGCGCCCAGTAACCCCACCCGGCCCGCGCCAGCAGCACGGAAACCGCCAGCGAAGCCGTGCGCGCAATCAACTCATTCACGGAGACTGCTGAAAAGCGCATCGCTCGCTTTAGGAGCGCGAGGTGCTGCACCGAAACGCTGGTCACTAGAATCGTCAATGACATGCCGATGCTGACCGGCTCCATCAAGGGATCCCGATAAAGCCACGCTAGTAGCGATCCTGCGGCAGCGAAGCCGACGGTGAGAAGCAAGCCCACGCCCACGTTGATCCAGAACAAGTTGCTAATAAGGAAATGGTCGATCTCTTCGCGCTGCAAAACGGCCTCCGTGAAGCCATTTAGACCAAAGTTCATCAAAATCAGGCTGAAGGTGGTAACCAGAGCGACCAACCCGAAGTCCTGAGGGGTGAGCAGGCGAGCCAAGATCATGGTTCCAGCGATCTGAATGGCCAACCCGACACCGCTGGAGAACACGGTGGCCCCGGCGCCCCGAACGGCGAGACCCGGCGCTTGGTCCCAACTGAAAACGGGGCAGTAGACGCCGTTTGCATCGAAGGGTTTCAAACCGTCTCCTGCCCAAACCAGGTGTCCAGCGCAAGGTCCGCTTGTGGCTCATCCTGGACGGAGCTGTCGGTGTGACCCTCCTCCAGGCCCGGTGGCCGTTTCGGAACGGCGGGCTCAGGTACAACAATGACGGCAAACAGGAAGAGAATCCATACGGGGTTCTGAACTCGGAACCCTACCTCCGAAAGGTTGTAAACAATCGCGATGAGGAAGAAGGCACATTTGAGACCGCCCATCTCGGGGTTGTGGCGGAGGGACGCGAGCACATTCCGTAAGCCTGCCGCAATGACAAAGCCAAACAAGGCGATTCCGATCCACCCCAGGGTCAGGTAGAGTTCGAGATATCCGTTATGGGATTCCTGCAAATGGAACCGGTAGACGTTCCACGTCTTCTCAACACGGGCCCCCAACCAAAAACTCTCGAAGCCGGTCCCGACCAAAGGGTTTCCAGCCATGCCGAGGGCCAATCTCCAGATGTCCGTCCGGCCTGTGAGCGTCGAATCCCTGCCCAAAGACTCCAAGAGGCCCCCGCCCAAGTCGGCAAACATGGCGAATAAAGAAGCCGACAGGCCTCCCAGGAGATACAAGCCAACGACCCATGGCTTTCGACCCAAGCGGAGCATACTCGTTAAGGCGACTAAGCCGGTTCCCAACGACAAGCAGACCAACGAGGTCGCCGATTGGGCCATCGACATGAGCCAGACCACCATGCTGAGGAGAAGAACATGGGCAATCACCGGCCCGTTCTTGCGGGTATACTGGCTTGCCCTCCATGCCACCAGAAGACACCACTCAGAGGCGACTCCAGTGAGGAGCGTGATCATCCCCAGTAGGTTCTTGGAGGTCGTAATGCCGGTGTACGATGGTTGCCAGGCAGCGCCATTCCCATTCGGATGAAAGTCCCGACCGAGGGCGGGGAAATACTTAATAAATAGGACCGATATTGGCATCCAGATGAAGCCCACGCGCGTAAAAAGCCGCTTGGTAGCGCCAACTGGGTCCGCCTCGGTGAGGACGATCAGCACCATCACTAGATCGCCGACCGCCTTGAACCACCGCTTGAAGGTGACATCCGGGAAATCAGACCACGCAACGCTCGCGAGACTGTAGGAGAAATATAGGAGGATCGCGCTATTCGCCCGCAAGAGTCTCACGGCCTTTTGTCTTCGGGCCAGCACGGCGATCCCCACCAACGTCAGAGCCAGAAACACGTTCCGGTCGAAAGGACTCCCTTCCAGGTACTGGTCGGGTGTTCTCGGCCCCCCAAAACCTCCGAGCCCAAAGATCGCCATCCACTGGGACGCGGTCCGCGATCCGTTAATCCCTAGCCACACCACGGGGAGCCACAAGGCTCCCGACGTCCGAATGCTCCGGTCTTGATTGAGTCTGAAAAGGACGAGAATCAAACCGATAAAGGCGACAGTGGCAATCTGTGGCATTCACCACCTCCCCTGGACGGTTTTTGATGGACGCAGCCGGATCATCTTGAATCGAGGAAAAGGCGGTGTACGAGTTCCAGAGTTAACAACTGGTGGATCTGGGTAGTGTAGTTGTGAGTTCCGCGCAGGTGGCCGCTGACGACTGCTTCCACACGGCTCCGCTCCAGGTACGGCCGGGAAAGTGTCCGCTGGTCGAGCAGCATCTCCCGAATATACTGCGCCAGAGAATCCCGGTACCAAACCCTGAAATGAGAGAATTTGTGCCTACCAAGGAATAGACGTTCCAAGTGAAGCCAAGAAACAAGATGATCGAGTTTAGCGACCCACTGCGGCATTCCATAGTCGTAAGCGTATTCCGCTTTAAAAGAGAATTCAAGCACGCTCCGCGAGATGGTTCCCGATACACCTGTGGGACCGGCAAGTCCGCGGTCGGTCCGAATCCGGCCCAATGCCGGATTGCCATCGCTGATGAGACGGACGCAGTCGGTATTGTCCTCGAAAATATCGCTGGTTTCGATGGCCGAACCCGGCGCGCGGAAGGCGGTCCGGACTAAGTGATTGTCCAGGAACGGGGAACGCAGCGTAAGCTGGGTTTGCTCCAGCGAGAACATGTTGTAGTGATACCAGGGAGTCTGGCGGAATGCGACGAACGAAACCGCGTGTCCGCCCAGCAACCCGCGGTACGTGTCGTGTGCGCGACGGACCTCCGACATCAACTCGGGACGGTACAGACCGGGGATGGGATCAACGGCTTTAAACGCACGCAGGCGGCGAAGGATCTCTCCGCCGTAGTTGCCGGTCATCCGGACCGGGGCGATGTGGGCGGCTTTCTCATTGGCGTAGAGGCTGGGGGAGGCGCTAACGTTGGCGCACCCGTCGGTGAGGTACACGGTGCGTTCGGCGTACTTGGAAAAATTGGAGAGAAACTCCGCCCCCACCGGAATCACCTGGTAGGGCTGCCCACACTCGCGAGCCACCTTGCGCGCCACCACGACGTCCTCACAGTCGCGAAAGGTCCCGCCGAAGGAGTAGCAGGGGAGCTCATTGGGCGCGGATTTCTGCCAGGCCATAATCATGCGGGTGTCCAGTCCTCCAGTCAGGGACATGCCGATGGGCTCGCGTCCATTGAAGTAGCGTGGCAGAATGGTGGAAAAGACTTCCCGCAATTCGCGATAATAAGCTTCCGCCTCCAGCGATCCTTGGTTCTCCCATTCCTCCGGCCGGAAATATACGCCCTGCTGATCGAGCGCGCCATTGCGAAAGACCCACGACGACGCCGGGGGCATCAAGCAAATCCCTTGAAACAGCGTCCGGTTTTCGAGGATGCAGCCGCAGGCCACCAGTTCGCCCAATCCGCGAGCGTCAACCTTGCGCAACTCCGAACGCACCGCCAGGATCGCCTTGGCTTCGGAAGCGAAGTAAAATGCATCCTTCGCCTCGTGATAATAGATGCGGTTCATTCCGTACCGGTCGACGAACAGCTTGGCAATTCCACGCGTTCGATCCGCAACCAGCCCTTGAAACCTCCCATTGAGACCCGCCGGAAAATCCGGCTCGTCCCGGTAACGGTCGAGCAGATACGCAGGACCGGACCCCGGCGCACCCGGCCGGCGGGTGACGCCTGGTTCTGGGTACTCCTCCCCAGACAACACCAACGTCACATCTCCCGCTGGGTTGCGCAGCGGCATGCCATGGCTGAAGGAATTCTTCCGAATCGCCCAGCCCACGTATACGCCTAGCGACTCATCGGTCCAGACCCCGGTTCCGTTGGTGGCGTCATGATTGATGGACTCGACCATGCGGCACACTTCCGCCTGAGCGCGGTCTCGCGGCATTTTGCTGATCAGTCCAACAATTCCCGGCATGCTGTTTCTAGTCTACTGAGGCTTTGGACGCCTCGCCGGCGAGCGGAGTTACTACGCTTCCGTCATGGAAGAGAATTTGCGGTTGTACCAAGCGGTGCGCAGGTCCCGCAATTTGGCGGCTACCGACTCAGGAACGTGGTCGGCCAAACGGTGGTGCAGGCCGAACTGCAAAGCCAGCTTACCGGCCGGCGTTAAGGGCACATAGTAACGCGGCACTTCGATTTTTTGAAATCCGTTGCGCTCCTTGAAATCGCTCAGAGTGCTGGTTTGACGTTTCCCGTAGGCGAAGTTCGAGTACACCAGATAGGGGATCCTGCGCTCGGCGCAGCACCGAACTGCGGCGGCGATTAGCGCGTTGGTCGGCGCTTTGTCGCGGTGCTTGACCATCGAAACGATATTCAGCAAGCCGGCCTGGGTGCGCGATTCATCGATCACCATCTTGATAAACCCGACCAGCTCTGCGCCCAGATACGCGCCAACGAATACGCTGCAATCGAGGAACGTGGCGGCCTCGCGATACACCGTCTGAACATCCTTGCCATAGTGAGTGTTGCGATGGCCTTGACGCACGGGCGACTCGTTGTAGACGGTACAAATCCCCTGGGCCAGCGTTTCGTCGAACGTCACCTCGCGGAGCACCACACCTTTTTTTTCGGCTTGCTTGGCTTTGTTGCGGGCCTTATATCCGATTTGCTCTTTCCACCAGTGGTCGTAGGTGCTCACCGGCAACGCGGCGAAGTTGTCCCACTCCATCGGATAAGTGTACTTGGGCGTGGTGTCGGGCAGGCGCTGCATGAAGGTGAACAGGTCGACCCGCGCATCCGAGTTCCGCAGGCCTTGGAGGATCGCTTCAGGCTGTTCCAGGAAAACATACTTTTCGCCCTCGAGCTGCGCGATCTTGAGGAGTCGCCCTCTCACCTTGATGTCCTGGCCGCTAATCTTGATTATTAAGCTCATAATGCAATCGTCTCGCGCTGTTCTCTCCTGGCCGCTCTCGAGTTGATCTGCTGGAAGATCGCGTCCATGATCTTCGCTGTCAGCAGAATCTCGCGGTGGGAGATGGGGTCCGCAGCACCCTCCCGAATCGCCCGGTAGAACGATTCAATCAGAAACTTCATCCCCGCCTTCATGTGAAAATCCCGCGCCAGGAACGTCCGTAGGTTGGTGGCCAGGTTACCCAACTGCTGCTTCGCACTCACGACAGGAGGCACGAATTTTTCCAGGTAGCTGACACTCCGCGCACCGCTCAACTTGATGAGCGTCTCTTGATCCTGATCCACAATTAGGCCGTTCTGCGGACCGTAGACGCGGAACTGGTGAATATCGGGACGCATTTGCGACGAGAACGTGAAGTAAGCCGTCATCCCCGACTCTTCGGAAACGATGACGCGGAGTTCATCCACGATTTCAGTCTCGCCCATGTTCTTCAGATACGGACTGGTGAAACCGTAGGCGATCACCTCGGGCGAATCGCTGGTCATGAACTCGGCAATTCTTGCGATTCCGTGGCTGATGATGTTGTGCAGCAGTTTCCCGGGCAGCCGCCGGACCCAATGGTGCTTGTCGCCCATCAGAGCCGCCACGTAGGAGCCGCCGAGCTCATACACGTAGTAGCTTTCCATGTGAACCGGAGCGCCGCCCAAGTATCCGCTCCCGACCAAGGCTCGCATCCGGCGGGCGACGTGGCTGAACTGATCGTCGTGCCCCACGGTGATCTTCAGGCGCCGTTCCCTAGCCAGGGCGATCAACCTGCGGGCTTCCGCGTAGTCCAGGGTGAAGGGTTTCTCCACATACACATGGCAGCCGCCTTCCAGACATTCCCGCGCGATGTCGAAATGCCCTTGGGGCGGCGTGGTGATGTGGACGACATCCGGACGGGCTTGGTTGAGCAAGTCCGTTACATTATTAAAGCATTCCTGTACTGGAAACCGGTCGGCGAGCTGCCGGGCCATCAACGGCTCGCGATCGCACACTCCGACGATCGCGCAGTCCTTGATCCTCCGGATTTGCATGGCGTGCGCGTCGGCGATCTTGCCGCATCCCACGATGGCGACTTTAAGCACGGCGGCCTTCGTTCCGGCAGGCATCGAAATAGCGCCTGAGCCCCTCTTGCGTGGAGATCTTCGGCGCCCAGCCCAGCCGCGTCTTCAGTTTCTGATTGCTGTAGCGGGTGCTCTTCCAGGTGACGTTCCAGTCGCGCCGATTGAAGGTCGGCGGAAGCTGGCCTTCCGACCACGTCGAATACCGCTCCCACAAGTAGCACAACCCGTAGCTCACGGCATGCGGCAGATAAATTGACCGGAACGATCTCACGTTCTTCTTATATTGCCGCAAGAACTGCCGGCTGCGCGGAAGATCGTCGTCCACGATGTTGAAAATCTCCCCATCCACGCCCGGCCTCAATCCCGCGAGCGCAATCGCGTCCGCGCAATTGTCTACGTAGGTAAACGGGATCGTATTGAAGCCGCCCAGATGCAGGAAAATGCCAAACGTTCCTATCCCCACGCGCGCCGTGATGCCTCGATTGCCCGGTCCATAAACGTATCCAGGCCGGACGATCACATAAGGGATCCCGAGCCGGTTTCCGCATTCCCGGACCATTTCTTCCTGCTTGACCTTAGCGAAACTGTAAGCGTCGCCCCGCCCTTCCGGACGCACTTCAATCGGGCTCGACTCATCAAGAAGCTTGCCACCGGGCTTGTCTCGATTGGTGTACACCGCGAACGAACTGATGTTTACAAAGCGCCGCACACATTGGTGGCGCCCGGCCGCCTCCATTAGATTCCGCGTAGTCACCACAGAATTCATGAACGCCTCGGGGAACGATTTTTCGCCCCGGCCGGCCGCCAGGTGGAAGATCACCGGCACGCCCTCAGTGGCCTTCACGCAATCTTCAGGAGACAGAAGATTGCCTTTGACCAGCTCGATCCTAGTTCCGGGCCGGTGGCTTTCGAGTAACGTCTCAATCCGACCCGCCTTGCCGTAGGGCCTGGCAAAACAACGGATGTTACGGAAACCCCGGTCGAGTAGGGCTTCAACCAGTCTCGATCCAATGAAACCGGCGGCGCCGGTAATCAGGATGGGATCGTCAGGTCCAATTATGTATTCTGATGGACTCATGTCGGAGCTTATTCGGTAACGTACTGTTCGCGTACGGGATTCACTCCCACCAGCGCCAGCAGCCGGCCCAAGTGATCGAACAGCTTCACCAACAGAAGCATAAACGCGCCCTGCCCCAACGCCAACGCGAACGGGAGCGCCGCCGTGTAGGTGGGAACGGCGATCACGGAATTCAGAACCTCCCGCGCGCCGAACGTCGGATGCCGCAGGGAGACCGCTCCCCGCAGCAATGCCCGGCGCAACAGGAACGTCCGTTTCCACCGTACCGGCGGCACAGTCTCATAGGCCATGGCTTCGGCGCACCAGATGAACACGTGTCCCTTTTCGATCAATCTGCGGAACAAATCCTGGTCCTCGCCGGTCCGGAACTGCGGCCGGAACCGCTCTCCGGCCAACCGCAAGACTTCCATCTTGAGCAGTACGTTGCCCGTCCGCCCTTTTTTCCAATCGATCACGAAGCCCGTCGGGTAGCTGGGACGATCGTAGAACTTGCCCTGCACCACCCACCGCGGCGCCTGTTCGTCAAAGTGGGGCTTCACCGGGCCCAGCACGCCATCGACGCCATGTTGCTGAAGAGCTTTGAATAGCGTCACCAGCCAGAGAGGAGCCGGGAACTCGTCGTCGTCGATAAAAGCAAGATAGTCGCCGTCGCAGTTTTCAATGGCTCTGTTGCGGGCCAGCGCAATGTTCTGTTGCGGTTCGACGCAATACTTGGCGGGAATGGACGACCCCGCTGCGAATCGGGTCACCGTCATTTCAGCGGATCGCTCGCGATCGTTATCCACCACCACAATCGAAAATGCGAAGAGCCCGTTGGTGTCCTGTTTGCCTAACTCCACCAGCAAGTGCCGCAGCAGTTCCGGCCGCTTGTATGTGCAAATGCACACGTTGATGTGGTGCCCTAACATCGCCTCAGTTTTTCTCGAGCACGCACATCAGCAGCAACTGCGTAGCGCTCGTCGCTTTGCTGACCAGGCGGCTCAAGCTCCGCATGATGAGGAACAGCTCCTTGTTGAAGGCGAAATACACATAGGAACCGGAACGCGACTCCAGATTGCGAACTTTGAATCCAGTGTTCGCCGCCAGTTCCACGAGCTTGCGCCTGGTGTTGGCGCGGTAGAACGTTGGCGTGTTTTCGCCAAAACCGGTCGCCGTGAGAAACGCGTTATGCAGCGCGGTCGGCGTAGCCCAGGAGATCAACATCCCATAGTTCCACAAATTGGGAGTCTTGACGTATACGATTCCGCCCTTCCGCAGGACCCGCGAGAACTCCTTCAACGCCTGCTCGGGATGCTCCAGGTGCTCGAAGACCCAGCGGCACACAATCAGGTCGACGCTGTTAGACTCGAGCGGCAGAGAATAGCAACTGGCGCAAATGCGGTGCGTGATATTTTCGTTGTTCCGCAGCGCGGCCCGGTCCAGATCGATCCCAATCGAGTTGGGTTTCAGATTTGCCAGCCGGTCCCCCATTCTTCCCAACAAACCGAACGGGCCGCAACCGATATCCACAAACCGGCGGCAGGTTCCGTTGAGCGATTTCTGCACCTGCTCCATCAGAGCGTATTCGCGGTCCAAGACTTCGGCGCGGTGCTTTAGAACCTCGTTCCTAATGCGAGCGTCCATCGATCCCTCGTTCGAGTAACGGTCCAGTCATTTCCCACCCAGGATGGGTCTTGCGGGGGAAATTGGCGGAGAGGGGAGGGATTCGAACCCCCGGGTGGTTGCCCACCGCGACCGGCAAGCCGATCGCTGCCTTAAGCCAACGGCGACCTCTCCGCATTGCGCCACTCATCTGGAGACGAGCTTGGTTTGCTCAAGCTTGGTCTGCTCTTGATCCACGATATCACCGCCCATCAACAACCGTACGCCAACCGAGTAAGCAATCGATTTTAATGGGCGCAGGGGGTATTTCCACAAGAATCCTTGAATCAATTCGCCGCCAAAACCCTGTTTATAGTTGGAAATTCCTTCTTGCTTCGAACCTTTTTCTGGATTAATCCGGACACCCTGAAAGTCGAAGCGCTGCACGCCCAAGGCCCGGAACTGCCGGATGGCTTCCCAATGCAACAAATGCATCGCGCCCAAAGCCGGCTGCGGCCGCGAGCCCGCGTAGCAATTATAAGCGGTATGCCGGCTGAACGGCGCGACCATACAACCCTGGATCACGCCTTCGTGCTCGGCGACAAAGATCTTCACGTATTCGCCCAAGGCTTCGACTCGGCGTTTGAAGTCCGCGTAGGATTTAAACTTCGACCCCGATCTCTGGAGCGTGGTGAAAACCAAATCGTAGGAAACGTCCAGATATTCCAAGCCGCATTTGATCTGGACACCTGCGGCCTCGGCTTTTCGAATATTTTGCCGGTAGGTCTTGCGAATCTCACTCAACAGCTCGGCCTCCGGCTTGGTCAGGTCCTTAATAAAGGTACCGTACGGGGCGGCTGCGGCTCCGTCGGGATAGGTTCTGAAGATCGCGGTGTTTCCGGAAGGAATGATCACGTCCGCGCCAGCGGAACGAAAGTGCGCCACTACCGCGGCCAGAAACGCCTTCTCAGCTTCCAGGCTGAACTCCTCCACCAGCGGTATCGTCTGGGTCTTAAAGCGGATCATGTTCAGGCCGGGCTTCTGAATGATTCCGTACGGCAAAACGCAGCGCAGACTTCCATCCGAGTCTTTTCCACCGATCCAACCGAACTGGCCACCGTCGGAATTCAGGAACGATTCCGAAGCGTAGATCGGCAAGTCGCTATCCCACTGTATGTCGACTGGCGCAGCCGTCAGGTTATGCATGGCCATGCTGCCATCCCTGAATCACCAGCCGAGCGAGCACGTCGCGTTGTGCTTCACTTACGTCCGGACACAGCGGCAACGTTAACATCTCTGCAGAGAGTCGATGACTGGTGGGACAGTCGGTGCCAAGCGTCGCATCGAGACGCCAGTGAACGCTCAGCGGAACTCCCATCTTCCGCGCGGAAGATTCAAGCGTTGCGCGGTCTCGCACCATGACCGGAAAACCTAACGGGCATGTGCCCGGCAAGAGCGCATCAAAAACCGGTGTGATCGAGCCGGCCTTCGCCGAAAGGTCCTGCCAAAAACGGAAGCTTTCCGTCCGCTTTTTTACGATATCCGGAAAAGAGAGATCCGCCATGCCGCTCTGAGCAAAATGCGACAAGGGCAAAACCCGTTTCGAGGGCGCCGCGTGGGAGATTTTCGGCAAAACCCTTCCGGTATGGGACGTAATGTTGGACCGGCTCAGCGTGGTGCTGTTCAGCTTCAGCATCGATTTAACGCTGGCCGCGGCGGAGAGGACGTCGGAATAAATTCGCGAATGGAATGAAGGAGCCGGCGGCGCACTCCTGTCGTTCACTCGCAATCCGCCTCCGTCTGGAACGGGCAGGATCTTGCGGAAGCTGTAGGTAGCGAGATCGCCAGTTTCGCCCGATCCCTCGGTCAACAACGAATGGGCGCAATCCTCGATCAGGCCGACACCTCGCTCCGAGCATATCGCTTTCAGTTCGTTCCGGTAGGGTTGCAGAAAGCCGAAGTAATTCGTGATCAATGCCGCTTTCGCGCGGCGGCCGTTCAGCTTCCTGCGTATTTCGTCGGGATCGACCACCAGATCCGGCCGCACGTCATAAAACACCACGTCCATCCGCGACACGAAGGATCGCAGGACCTCCTGGCACGTGTACACCGGCAGCAGGACAGTATCGCCCGAGCCCACGCCCATGTGAGCAATGGCTAGCGTCAACGCATCGCGTCCCATGAAGGTTCCGATGACGCCGGGAAACCGCTTCACGGCCGCGGAGGGCGGCACACGATTCTCGATTCCCACGCCCAGCGCGCCGTGGTTATGATCGACGAGCATTCGTTTGTGGACTCGTGGCTCGCCCTGTCAGCGCCTTCTTGATCAGATCCCCAAGCCTCCGCCGTTCTTCGCCTCGTCGAAACTGGACCACATCCGCCGGGATCGATTTTTCTTGGCGCGTTACCATGGCCCAGACAAATCCGGCCAGGCAGAGCGCACCATTTACGATGATCGGCCGATACTTGACCATGCGATACACCGACCGGAAGAACTGCCAAATGGGATCGCAGCCGAGCAGATAGTCCACTCGGCCCCCGTTGAACGCTCCAGCTAGCGGACTGTGGTTCACCGAACTCATCTTACGATGATGCTGGTACGGCTTCTCTAGGAACGTCCTGGTTTCCCAGCCTTTCATGCGGGCGGTGATCACCGCGGTGAGGTCCACGCCTCCCGTCTTGAGTGGTCGGTATCCGCCAATGGCTTCGAAACACGCCCGCCGAAATACTTGAATCTGGCCGGATACATGCTCCAAACTTACGATGCGGTAATCGTATTGGAAGTCGCCTTCCCGGAACGGGGTTCCTGCTACACCGAGCTTGGGATTTCCGTCCAGCTTTCCCAGTAGGAAATCGAAGTAGTCCGGGTCGAACGAAACATCGGCATCCAGGTTCGCGATCACGTCGTACGGCAGGTCCTTCACCCGATCATAACCGGCGTTGAACGAATAGACTTTGCCCGCGAAATTCCGCGCGGTCCGCTCCGGCATCCTGACGAGCTCAATCCAGGGATGGCTGGCCGTATATTTGTTTACGATGTCATCGGTGCCATCCGTCGAGCCGTCGCTCACGATGACCCATTTCAGAGGCAGCACGGTTTGAGCGATCATCGACTGGAGGGTCAGTTCGATATACGCCGCTTCATTTCGCGCTGGCGTGATCAACACATAACTTGGCAAGGAGCGCTTCATCGGCGATCCCGTCAGCGGATGCTTCACGTTTTCAAGAACGGGTGGATGCATGGAGTAACTCAAGAGAGGCAAGTTCTGCGAGCTTAGAATAAACGTCCGCAAACGTCCGGACCGGAATCCGGTTCGTCTTAAGGTAGGAGAGAAAGGCGTCGACCTCGTGGAGATCGGTGGGATCCTTCGTGTGCCCGATGGCGACGATGGGCCGGTACGTCTCGGGGTCCTTTTGATCTTGCTGAATAACGCGGTTCATGGACGAGGTCAATTCGTCCAAAGTCATGCGACAGAAATCGAGCTTCAGTGGATATAAAAACCGCACAAAATCCCGCAAACGGCCCAGCTTCTTCCGCTTGCTCTGGTTCGCCACGCCGAACTGGTTGGTGAAGCCCATGCGCTTGGACGTGGGCATCTTCCAAAAAGGCACCATCTCCGTGTGAATCGGCACCTCGATCCACGGACCTTTCGAATCGGGCACATTCACGTCGCTGCTGAACGGCCAGAAGTAACCATTTCTCTTCGCAGGCCGGTAGTCGAGGTGGTGGTTGTGCTGCAACCCGCCTTTGAACACGGAGGAGTCAATGCGGATCCCTTTTTCCGCCAGAACGGCAGCGGCGATCTCGGTAGGCTGAAACAGCCAGTTGCCTGCGCGAAACGAAATCGGAGTATAGCCGGGCTCGTCCACCAAATGCCTCATGTACCGCAGCGAAGCATCGATAATTTCGTTGATTCTCGCTTTGGGCAACCGGCAAAGATTGTATTCGGTTAAGTCCAGCGTCCAGCGTCCATTATCGTAATGCGCATTGGACCACTGGGGGTGGAGATGTAGAGCGATCTCATATCCGTCGAGGTGCATCTCCTTGATCTGCCGCTTCACCGCGTCGATGGCCATGTCGGTCCCGTAGGCCTCGATCTTCTCGAACTCGGCGACCTCGACGTAGTTCACGAAGCGGGCTTCGTAACGGTCGAACACGTCCTTGAGTTGCCGCGCCGGTTCGTAGACTAAGTCGTGGAGCGCTCCTGTGCCATTGCCGAAGATTTCGTAATCGATGGTGAAGATGAAATCGATCATTGGCACGCCTCTTCAATCGAGTCTGCGCCCGCCTTGACAGCCGGTAGATGGAGGCGTGGTTCGGGCTGCTTCTGTTTCGCCCGCCGCAGGGGGTTAGCTTCGAGGTGATTGTCGCGCAGCTCACACAGCAAGCGGCGAATCAGGACGCCGGCCGCGTGCATCGTAGTCGTCTTGGGCGCCGCGGCCACGGCCGCGCTGCCTGCATCAATTCGAATATCGGCCGACTGCCCCGGCTCTAGTCGCACCGTGATCGTCAGGCTACCGCCGTTGAGTTCTCGCGCGCAAAGACTGCCGTTGAGTGTCACGGAACGGACTGACGTCTCCGCGTTGCGGCGCTGAAACAGGACGTACTTCCGCGGCTGAGGCTCGGTATTGGCCACACTGAACCAGTTCGTGAAAAAACGTAGATGGATGTCTCCCTTGGGCGTAACCTTCTTTAGACACGCGTCGGTGCAAATCGTAGCCAGATTGTTCCATTCCAGACGTCCGTCCAGATCGTTGAGACGCTCCACAAACGCAACCAACTCCTCATAGCCTTCCCGGAAGTAGCCATGATGCTGCACCACCAAAGCGGGTTTTCCAAGAAACAGATCAAACGCGAATTCCGCCGGATCGTTGGGGTAGTGGCGCCCGAATAAAGGCAAATCCGCACATTCCGTGACGCCGACGTCCATTAGGTTTTTGAGCGGCAACACTTGCGGCCGGTTCGCGGGACACAGGTCGGTGTTCACCGCCGCGATGTACCCCGACGCGGCGAGCGCCTGGAGCGCTTCCGCGGAAAACAATCCTTGCGGGAAGACCATCACCGCGTCGAACGGAACGCCGGACCGCTGAGTGTGTGCCCGCATCCGGTCGAGAGCCAGCCGCGCTTGACCGCGCAATACCTCCGGACTAGTTGAAGCGAATTCCGCCTTGGTGTGATCGCAGCCGTGGACACACAGCGAGAGAGCTGGAGATTCGTTCAGAAACAGTCGGGCCATCCGCTTACGGGACCGCCGGTAGTTCCACGGGATAAAGGCGATGGCGGCCGAAAACTTCTGTCCGCGGGTGGCCTCCAGCAGCTTCGTGTATTGCAGAAATCCGTATCGGGGCTTGAGCAACGGATCGTCGATGATGAAGCACGCCTGCGGGTGGTCGTTATGCCAGGCGCGGTTCCCCAAGGCTGCCTTCAGAAACATCAGCAGCGGGGCTAGACTCGCAAACCAGGGCAACAATCCCGCGCGGGAATCGACTTCTTGGTCCAGGTCCGCGAGGTCCGCGGAACCAGCCAGAAACAGTTGCGAGCCCTCCCGATCCACGCGCACGAAGAACGGCTGGGTCCCTACAGCGATCAGCACGGCCGGCCCGTTCGAAGACGGGCGCAGCTGAAACACTGAGTCTCTCGCGGCATCGACGCCGCGAATGGACAATCCCGTAAACTGCCGGCACCACTCGCGCTGATCGCCGGACACGTGAAACATGGATGTCTCTCCCGCGGGGGCTTCGACTCCAACCAACACACCGGAGGACAACGAGCGAATCAACTCCGCATGCCGGACCGAGCGCGTAAATCCATGCACGAAAATCTGGGATGCCACGCCCATGAATCCCTGGACACTTACGCCGTAATCGGCAGCGCGAGTGAGCACGTCGGCATGCGCGATCAACGCCGCGCCTTCCGGAACCGACTTCCGGATTGAATCCGTGTCGCGCGCGCCGTCCGTGGACACGAAGGCGACATCCAGCCCCAAGAACTCGGCGATTTGTTTCGCCCGGTGCTCGGAAACTCCCGGCGTCTTCCCGCTCAGGATACAGACGTTGGTGGTTGGCGGAACCATACTCAGCGGGCAGCCGTCTCCGGCTGAATCTTCGGGCGCTTGAGCGGCCGTAGGGCGCGCGTGAATTCTTCCACCGTCTCGGCTTTGGTCAGGGGTAGGCCCACGGTAGCGATCGGACTGGGCATGTCGTTGGCCAGAAATACTCTGGCTGGCACGTCCCGCGTGACGACCACGCCTGCCCCGATTACCGCGCCCTCGCCGATGCGCAAGGTCTTGCTGCCCGATGTCGCGATCACGGTGTTCGGTCCGATGAACGCGTCCTTCTCGATCACGATATTCCCGGCCCCGCGCGTGTGCGCCAGAATCATCGCCCGCACGCTGATGTGGACGCCATCCTGAATTTCGACCGAGGAGGGATGTTCGTTTTCGAGGTATACGTCGTCGCCGATGAAAATATCCTGACCCATCTTGACGCCACGCAGACGATGTAGAAACGGGCGCAGGGATTTCGACCCCGGGAGAAATCGGGCCATCAAATGCAACACGCGATTGGAGACCCTGCGCAGTAACGGCTCGTTCATAGCACTTCCCTCACGCCGACACCCATCGCACCATCCGGTCCATCGGATACATCCCGTCCCACGGCGCTTCGTACAGCGACATCCGCCCCACTTCCGGGCACCGTTCGACGCCGCGCGCGGTGATTGCCTCGGCTAACTGCAAGCGTCGTTCCCCTAGCGCCAGTCCAGCCGTTTGCGTGTTGATCGAACACAGCGCGGCGACTTCAAAGGCGTCGTCAACAGGTCTCACAAAGAGCGTCCGCCCGTAACAGGGTGTGGCCAGCCCGCGATCCTCGTCGCTGTACAGGACCGTCCAATGCACGCCGCCGTCGTACCACGCTTCGCCCCGCATATCGTATTCCGCGCGCCAGCTCAAGATCTGGAAGGACTCCTGAGCCGCCACGTCCGCCGGAGCCGAAGCCGCCAAACGGCCCAACTCTTCGGCCAGCAGCGCCGCGAACGCCGAGGGCGCGACCGCGCCGCCGCGCTCGACAAAAATCGTGTGCGGTGAGTTGCATCCGCGCTGCCCAAGCGCCACCGTATCTCGCGCCACCAAGGAAGCGATCTGCCGCGCACCCGCCTGATCGGCCAACTTCTCTGCGCCCACCACTACGAACGAAGTCTTCGGTCCGAACACGATATCCTCGGTGCCAAACCGCCGCGGCAGATTCATGATGGCCTCCACCGCCTCGCGCCCGCCCCAGGCCACGCGCACATCGGCCAGCGCCGATAGCGCCGATGCCGCGGCTGTGTCGTCGCGATCGGTGTAAATGGCCCGCACCGCTCCAGTGAGCAACTCGCCGGTGATCTCCTGGCCGTCCGGCCGCCGGTAGCGCACGCGAGAAAGAGCGTCGAGAAAGAACGGTAGAATCCCGGCGTTTTGCCGCGAGACCTTCACCAGGTTGGCATTCTTGGTTAACAGCCCCTGGATCACCGAAATCATGCCCAACAGCGGAACGTTACCCGCTACCCAGTGCACCAGCAGACCCCGCGGCTGCGCCCGATGCGTTCGCGTACTGGCCTGCGTGGGCACAAATTTGTCGATCGACTCACGGTCCCCACGCAAAGCCTGCTGCGCGACTTGCTCCAGATTTCCGCGCCGCAGCCATAGCGGGAGGAAGCCGATTCCCAGACTTGCCACCATCCGCCCGACCTCGCTGCGCGGATCGGTCCAGGCCCGGCTAGCCGCGTCGCACAGTCCGATCAAATCGTCGAGCGATGCCGCGCGTAGCCGTTCCTGGGCGGCCTTTAGTCCGCTGATCAGCCGGTCCGGGGAGGATTCCACCGGGCAGCGTTCCGGCTCGGCCCCGGGCTCGATATGCCGGCCTTGCTCATCGAACAGAACGAAAATCTTCATACGCTGGCGTTCGCTCCGGCCTGCACCTGATAAATCTGTTCCGGCAGCGTGTCTCCGCAGCCCCGAATTTCGGCGCCCTTGGCGCGTCCCAGCACCTCGAAGCGCGTGCCGTAGCGCCCGTCTTCGGCTTGATCTCGCGATACGATCCGGCCGATGTCGTCGACCAACAATGCGATCCCCGGATAGCTGTGGGGCAGCGGAGTGATAAATTCGAGCAACCCCGGCTCGCCTTCGGGCACTGGCGCAAGCGTCACCGGGTCCCGCACGATCACGTCGGAGTACACCGGAGCCAGCCGCACGCCGCGCCCGTTGTCCGAGTAGATCACACCCAGCTGTTCGGTAAAACCGTACACATCACGAATCGACGATTCCTCTACGCCAAACACCTGCGAAACTTCTTCGTTCAACCGCACCCGGTTCACCGCCTGGCGTTCCAGACGCTTCCACCCGCCGAAGTGCAGCACCATGCTGCCGGGGGGTAAGCTCAGCCGTTTTCCAGCACGTGCAAGCGGTGCCACGACATACTGATACAGCATGTAGGTGTATCCGATCAGGCACACCGGCGTGGACTGCGAGCGAAACCGGGCCAGCATCGCGTCGAAGGCATCGGCATCGAGGTCGATCCGTCCGGCTTTCGATTCGAGCGCATAGTGAGTCTCGCTGGCCATCATCAAATAGCCGCGCAATCCCGCCACGCGTGCGGAAAGCTCCACGTCCGCTCCCGGCGCAGCCGCCGCGTCCAGCACCACGAAGGGCCGGCGTGTCGAGCCCATCAGCGCGCTCAATTGTAAGGCCAAGGCTCGCATCTGCCGGTCCCGCGTCACGCGATCCAGCACCACACGGCTAGGGGTCTGCGACGACGTAGCACTCGACCGCAGCACACGCACCACATCTTCCTGACCCACTGATTCCAAACTCAGCCGCTTGAAAATCGACACCGGCAGGAACGGCACGTGGGCCAAGTCTCGAATCTCGGCATCTGGATCCGCGCCCTGCTTCTTGTACCAGCGCGCAAAGGGAGCGCAATGCGCCACGTGATGTTGGATCGCTTCGCGCACCGATCGCAACAGCAGTTCCCGATGCTCGCCCGGATGGGTGGCATACGGCGCCTGCCGAAGTAGTTCGTCGGTGGCGCTCATGATGGCAGCGCTCATGTAGCTTACGCAATCTCCATCAGCAGTTGGGTCAGGTCCGGCGCCGTCAGCCTGCAAGCGTTGGTACGCAGGCATGCATCGCGCGCCGCGGCCTCCGCGAGCGCCCGCCGCTCCGTTTCATCCGGGGTCCGGCCGAGCAGCCCTTCAAAGCTCTGTGGCAGACCCAAGCTCTGCGCCAAATTCGCCAGCGCCTCAGCCAACGCAGCCCCTCCGCCAAGGCCGCTCAGCGCGCCCAATTCATCGTACACCGCGGCATTCTTGTTCCGGTTCCAACGCATAGTAGGCAGCAGGTAGAAACCAGTAGCCGGTCCATGTGCGGCATGATGCAGTTTCGACGTCGCATGCGACAACGCATGCGCCGCGCCGGTCGACGCAGTGCTCTGGCACAAGCCCCCGAGAAACGCCGCCTCGAGCATCCCTTCCCGGGCCGCCAACTCCTGCGGTTTCTCCACCGCCACCGGCAGGTGCCGCAGCACCATCCCGATCGCCGTTCCCGCCAGCGCCCGCAAGAACGAGTTTCCGAGGCTGGACACCGCCGATTCCACCGCGTGCGCCAAGGCGTCGAATCCCGTGGCGACCGTGGTCTCGCGCGGCAGGCTCACCGTCAACTCGGGATCCAGAATCACGATATCCGGCAGCCAGTACGGCGAAACGTAAGCCATCTTGGTTCCATCTTCCGCCGATAGCACCGCCGCCTGCGAGGCTTCCGATCCGCTCCCCGCGGTGGTTGGAACCGCGACCATGCGAGCTTTCGTTCGCAGCGGCCCGATCGCCGCGGGCGCAGCCCCGGAGAACTGCACCTCCGGATATTCGTACTGCGCCCAAAGAAACTTCGCCGCGTCCAGCACGGCCCCGCCACCCACAGCCACGATCCACGCGGGTGCCGCCGCGTCCACTGCTTCCCGCGCCGCCGCGATCGCGGAAGCCCGCGGCTCGCCGCCCGCCAGCTCCAGCACCTCGGTAAAGGCCGCGTCTTTGAGCTGCGCCCGAACCCGGTCCACGAGGCCGCTGCGCCGCGCGCTTCCGCCGGTCACCACCAGCACGCGCGCCGGCTCCAGGCAGCCCACCCGTTCGATACTTCCCTTCCCCAGGCATACTTCCGGCGGATTGAGGACCCGCTTCAGCATGCGCAGCTTCATCGCCCGGAGGTCCATGCCACCTCCTTGGCCTCACGCAAAGCATCACGTAACAGGTGCCGCTGAATCTTCCCGGAACTAGTCCGCGGAATCCGTTCGATCCGCTCCACTCTGTGCGGAATCTTACACTCCTCCACTCGAGGCCTCAAGAACGCCGCCACTTCGGCCCGCGTAATCTCGCGCTCCGCAACCAAGTAGGCGGTGACGCTCTCGCCCAACAATTCATCTGGTGTGCCGACGCAGCCCGCGTCCCGGACTCCCGCCAGTTGGCACAGCAACTCTTCGATTTCGTCCGGCGCGACCTTCCGCCCGCCGACGTTGATCATGTCGTTGCGCCGGCCCAGCAAGAACAGGTAGCCATCGGCGTCCATATACCCGATGTCGCCCGTTTTGAGTCCCACCCCGGAGAAAGCCTGCTCGGTCAGTTCCGGTTGGTTCCAGTATTCGCGCATCACCATGCCGCCGCGCACGGTCACTTCGCCCGGCTCTCCCGGAGGCATCCGCCGCCCGGTTTCATCGCATACCGCAATCTCGACGTTCGGCGCCGCGCGGCCGGCGGTTCCAGGCCGGGAGGCGTCTTGGTGATACTCGACGAACGCCGCGCGCGAAGCTTCCGTCAGTCCGTAGTGATGGCAGATGCGGGTGGTGGGGAGCAAATGCGTCAGCCAATCGCGCGTCTCGGGCCGCATCGGTGCGCTGCCGATTTCGATATAGCGCAGGTGCTCTCGAACCATCCCCAGAGCGTCACCGGTGATCCGCCGCATAATATCGAACCCCGCCGGCACCAAGGCCAGGCCCGTCGCGCGAGTCTCGATCATGCGCTTGACCACCGCGGCCCCAGATCCCACGCCCGGCTCGATTACCAACGTATGGCCCGTAAGGGCCATGCACCGCAGGCGGCCCAGTCCGAAGGAGTGGCTCAGCGGCAGGGGAACCACTTCCACATCTTCCGGCCCGCTGCCGACGAACGCGGTGATGTTGCGCGCCGCCGCTAGAACGTTGGCTTGCGTCAGCACCACGCCTTTCTTTCGTCCGGTGGTTCCCGTGGTGTAGAGCAGATCCGCGATGCTGTCCCGCCGGCACTGCGGCTCGATGCTTTCACCGTCCGCGACAACCTCGGCCGCCGTAACCACGGGGCAGGGGGCCGCGTGGACCGGCTTCTCGGCCACGGCCAACTTCGCCCCAGCGTCCGCCGCGAGAGCCGCGAGCGCAGCTTCCGGTGTATCGGGAGGCACGGACACGGCCACAGCGCCGAGCGCATGCGCCGCGAAGTACAACACCGGAATTGCCGGCGTGTTGGCGCCGCACATCAGAACCCGGTCGCCTTCCTCCACGCCCAGCACGCGCAAGCGTGCGGCGGTGGAGAGAATCAGCGCCCGGAATTCCGCATAGCGCAGCGTTTCCGCGCCGCACCGCAGAGCAACCCTTTGAGGATGCTTGCCGGCGTTGGCGAGAAGGTGCGCCAAGAGCGTTTCTTCGTCAACCTTCGGCACGCAGCTTACCCTTGGCCGCCAGCAAATCGCGAATGTTGCCCACCGACTCGATGGCGATAATCTCTTCCATGCTCAAGCGCTCGCCCAGCACCTCTTCGATCTCCATCACCATCCGGACTTGCCCCAGCGAGTCCAGGTTGGGAATCTCCTGCAGGCGGGTTGCATCGTTCAGCACGCAATCGTCCTCGAGTTGCAATGCGTTTCGCAGGATTTGTGTCACTGTATCTTCAGCCATGGTGTCTCTGCAGCCCGCCTCCATATAGGTTTGAAAAGATTTTCGGGAGCCGGCTAATGTTTCTCGAAGGTGGCGGGACGCGGCTCAACAAACTCGGTCAGCAGACTGGGTTTCAAGTTGGGAAACAGGAAGGCCACCCGCCTTCCTTCAAATCCTAGCACGGGGCGGCAGACCACCACCGCGCGCGCAGCCTCAAACTCCTGAACGGCCGCATCGATGTCCGCTACCTCAAATGCCACGTGATGATAGCCGCCTTGTGTCTTCGCCAGAAACTTGGTGACAGGCGTGTCGTCGCCCATGGGCTCGATGAACTCGAACCAGGTGTCCGCGCCGACGCCTACAAACCCCACGCGCACGCGTTGCGTCCCATCGTCGAACGGCAGCGTGGTTTCGCCTAATTCGAAAGCGCCCGCGTAAGCGCCCATGGCGCGCTCTAGACTCGGCACCACAATCCCCACGTGATGCAAGCGGTACTTGCCCAAAGCGGCTTCCACGCTACCCACGCGCCTCCGCCGCCAGCAAAAAGTTGCTCAACGCCAGAAACAATTGCGATTGCGGCCATCGCAAAAAGGGAACCGTGTGCCGAATCCCTCCCCTATAGACTCGCGTGACCCAGTGACCCTTTCGGACTTGCTGCGTCCGCAGCAACCGCATCGCCAACCCCTGCGCCAGCGTGAACGCTTCGGGGATCTCGCTTCGCAGCAGCACGCCCAGGCTGATCGCCTCGGCCACATTGTACATTTCCAAACGCACGATCTGGACCCGTGGCGCAATGGCGAAGGATCTCGGGTTGGACTGTTCATCGAACAAGTTCTTGCGATACCACCTGTAGCCCCGCTCCACCGCCTGCTGCACATCCTGGTTCCGCAGTGTGCGATTCAGCTTGTAGAGGTTCTTCAAGACAAAACAGGTGTGAAAATGGTCGATAAAGGCTTCCTTGGGATTGTCGACCGCATACAGCCAGGCGCCATCGGCTCTCTGGCTTTCCAGAATAAAGCGGAGATTCTTCATCGCCTTCTGGCGATAATCGTCCCGCCCAAAGCGGCTCGCGGCGTCCAACAGCAGCCACGCCCGGTAGGCGCTAGCGTTCACCACCTTGCCCCGGTCGTGCGGCGTGTAGCTGGACGCGGCGGAATCTTTTCCAGTGGGCGTGTCCCTCAAATCCTCAAACACGAAGCGCGAAATCGACTGGGCAATGTCCCGATACCTGGTGTTCCCGGTCAGGTCGAGCAGCCGCGTGAACGCTTCGTAGCAGTACGGAGTAGCAGTTATGTGCGGCGTGCCTTTCGGCATCAACCCGTTGACGTTCTGCCAGTCAAACGGATATCCCCAACAATACCCTTTGAAACCGGGGATGCTTTGGGCCAACAGGTCGTGGCCCAGATTCTCCGCCTTCGCCAGCCAGGACACGGCCCGTTTGTCGCCCCGCAGTTTCCCGCACTCATACAGATTCAAGAACCCGAGCGCTAGTTGCGCATCCGCGGTCGCATACCGGTCCTTCTTGACCAGCACCGTGCGCAGCCGGGGGCAGACGGCTTCCATCAGGATCAGCGGCGCCGTCATGGCCACGCCCAGCGGGTTCTTCTTGTAGAACAACCTCCGGGAGAGTTTGCCATACGCCGTTCCCCAAACGTCGTAGGGGTCGTAGCTCGCCGCGCCGGACTCCTCGAGCCACGCAGTGAACCGGTCCGCGACCGGCCACAGATGGCCTGCAATCGCGGTAGCCGTTTGGGGAGCCGAGCCTGCAACGGTCTCGGCGGGAAGTGTTTGCTCGATCGCGCTCACGGTGAGATTACTGTCGCGCCGCCGTAGTTTCGAATTCCTGGACAGGCTCGGTCTTCTCACCGGCCATCTGTCCGATCAAGCTCAAATATCGTTCTTTCATGACGCTCCAACGAATGGGCGCGTATTCTTCCCTCGCGGTCCGCGCGAGCTTCGCCCGCAACTGCGAATCCCCGTAAATCCGGACCATTTCCCGCGCCAAATCGCGGGCGCTGTTAGGCTCGAAATACGCCAGTGCATCGTCGCTGAAGTAGGACCGAATAGCGTTCAGGCGCGACACTATCACGGCTTTTCCGGTGATGATGAATTCCGGCAGTTTGTTGGGAAAGGCATAGTCCAGGAACACGTCGCGCCGGATGGGCAGAATCCCCACACTGCACCGGTCGAGCCATCGCGGAATTTCGGCCGCCGCAACTTGTCCCGGAAACGTCACTTTCGACGCTAGCCCGCGCTCTCTCGCCAGCGCGATCAAACGGTCTCGTTGCGGACCCGACCCAAGGATCCACAACTCGGCTCCGGGCATTTGTTCATGCACCTGGGCGAAGGCCTCAATGGCGATGTCTAGCCCGTAAATCTCGGTCAGGGTGCCATGGTACATCATCGCGAAATTCTCGCGCGACTCCTTCTTCCTCTCTCCGCCCACCGTCGCAGCCGCCGCCGGTGAGCCGCCCTGAAACCGAGCCTCGTCGGCGGAATTCATAATGATGGTGGATTTCGAGCGCGCCATCCCGCGCCGCACGAACAGATCTTCAATCGGCTTGTTAATCGTCAGCACCTGATCCGCAAACTGCAGGCTGATCTTCTCCAGAAATTTGAGCGTCCGGATGGCGAACGTGTTCTCCCCAATCCCGTACTTGGACATAAAGAATTCCGGCGTAATTTCGTGCATGTCGAGAAGCAGTTTGGCGCCCATCCAGCGGCCCAGTATGGGAGCAAAAATCAGGAAGTCCGGCAGCGTGTTCACGTCGATCACCGCATAATGCCGGCGGCGCATCAGAATGGGGATGCGAACGAACACCCACAGGAAGAACGCGAAGTATTCGTAAAAATAGCGCACCAGGGACCCGCGTTTCTTCCCCAGCGACACGGTGTGGACCTGGACCCCATTGAGCGCGTATTTTTTTTGGCCGGAATCGGGGCGCAGCGCGAGCACGTCCACTGAATAGCCCGCCGCCACCAGTGCCTCCGCCTTCCGGCGCACCCGCACGTCGACATCGTAGACCATTTGAACCACCAGGCAGACGGATTTCATGACCGTGAAAGTGCCGGCAACAGCGCCCGGTTGGTTCTAATTTCAAGTTCTTCGGCCGGCTTCCCGCTCCAGGGAAGGTCGACACAACCGCGAGTTCCCTGCCCCGATTCCGCCCCATACACGCGAACGTTCAACGGCGGTTGAATCTCCGCGCCGGCGTACACGATGGAAACCTGGGCGTCGCGTCCCCGCTCGAAGCACACCTCGCGGCGCTGCCGAAACCACGAAGTGACTTGCGCAGCCGAGCCGAACCAGCCATCCAGCGATTTCAGTTTGTGCAACAAAGTACGGTAAAACTCGCCCCAAAACCGCTCCGGCCCATGGCTGCGGTCGTGCCACAACAGCGTCAACACGCCGCCGAACCGTTGGGCATTCGCGATCAGAGCTTCGCAGCGCTTCAAGGCTTCAGCCTCCGTGAGGCCGAGCCTTTGAGGATAGAACAACGCCCCATCCTGGATGTGCATCGGCAGCTCCAGCAGGGTTTGTGCCTCTAGCGGGCGAAACACTTGACTCGTTCCAGCCCGATAGCCGACGGTCTCGTTATAACCGCAGGTGGAATCGTAGACATACCCGGCTCGTTCCAGCACCGACGGAGTGTTCTCGTCTTGAAGGAGCCAGTGCATCCGGATGCCCGTCGCGGACTCCCCGGTCACGGTTTCCAACCGGGCCAGCTCCTCGCGTCCGCGGTCTTCACTGTGCCAGGCGTCGATGCCATGGACGCCCAGTTCGCAGCCACGCTCTTGCAGGACGGCAGTCCACTCCGCAAGGTCGGTGACATCGTAGGCGGTAGCGCGCCGTGAAGCGTGACGGCCGGGTACCTTGTCGCCGGCCCGTCGCTTAAACGGAATCAGGAAATACGTGGCGGGCAAGCCTTGCTCGGCTTCCAGGTACCACGGAAACGGTTCCCAGAAATCGTTCGCCCACCCGGCATACACGAACGGCAGCGACGCGGCGGCGCGCCAACTCTTAAGCAAGCGCTCGAAAGAAAGCCGTCCCTGGACGAAGTTACGCACCGACCCCACGGTGGCCCGCAGCAGGAAACCCCACGCCGAATGATCCAAGAAGTGCCGCCGGATCCCCACAAAATCGATATCATGCGTCAGACACGCCACGAAGCTATAACCCGCGGGTGCCGGCAAGATCTCAAAAAAGGCCAGCTCCGCCTCCAGCATCCATTCGCGTAACAACTGGATGTGCAGATCGAGCGCCGGCGTGGAAGCGTGCTCCGCCGGCTGTCCGGCCGAAAGGAGAAAGCGCACTTCCTCGAAGAGATCGTAGCCCAAATGCACCACCAGGGAATCCGAAGAGCGAACCTTGAGGGCCGCGATTTCAGAACCCGCGGTTAGACACGCTACCGCTTCAATTTCCCGCGCGAACGTCAGCAGCTCACCGTAGACCGGAAGCGATCGATCCCGATCATGGACGACTGTTCCCTGCGGGACGGCGTCATGCCGGACCGCCCCTTGCCGCGTCGTATCCTTCGCCGAGGCGCCGGAGACCACCAGGAGCTTGACCGCGACGTCCGGGACCTCCTCCGCAGTGGCGATAAGGACGTCGTAAGACCGCCCAGGCGCGTAGAATTCCCAGGGTGTCTTGAAGAGCTCGAAGAACTCCCGCACCGCCCCGGCTTGACCGGCTTTGGAAACGACTCCGATCAAGAACCTACTCCGCCGCCCGTTGCGCCGGGGCCCCGGCCAGCGCCGGTACAGCCAGAAACTGCTCGACACAGCCTACGACATACCGCGCTTGCGCCTCGGTCAGTTCCGGATGAATCGGCAGCGCGAGTGTTTCCTGGGCCGCCCGCTCGCTTTCCGGGAACGCGCCGGGGGTGTGTCCAAGATACGCGAAACATTCCTGCAAGTGCATCGGCACCGGGTAGTACACTTCGGTCCCCACACCGTTCTTCTGCAGATGCGCCTGCAACTCGTCGCGGCCTTGTACGCGGATTACGTACTGATTGAAGATGTGCCGGCTGGCTGACACCACTGGAATTTCCACCGGCGCACCCGACTCGCGGAACAACTGGTCGTAGCGTTGCGCGTTGCGCTGCCGGGCTGCGGTCCAGCTATCCAGATGCGGCAGCTTGGCGGAGACCACCGCCGCCTGGATCGCATCCAAACGGAAGTTGCCTCCAATCACCTTGTGATGATATTTCGGCTTGGATCCATGCGCCCGGAGGACCTTCAATTTCTCGGCGCGCTGCGCGTCATTGGTGACCACCATACCCCCATCTCCCGCCGCACCGAGATTCTTGGAGGGGAAGAACGAAAAGCACCCGTAGTGTCCGAACGTACCCGCCCGCCGTCCGTTATGCTCGGCGCCGATGGCCTGCGCGGCGTCTTCGATGACAATCAAGGCATGCTCATTGGCGACGCGCATCACCGCGTCCATGTCGGCCATCTGTCCATACAGATGCACCGGCAGAATGGCGCGCGTCTTCTTGGTCACCTTCGACGCGATCTGCGCGGGGTCCAGATTGTAGGTCTTGGGATCGATGTCCACGAACACCGGCGTCGCACCTAGACGCGCAATCGCTCCGGCGGTGGCAAAGAAGGTGTAGGGCGTGGTGATGACTTCATCGCCCAGACCGATGTTTTCAGCCATCAGGCAAATTAACAGCGCATCGCTGCCCGAAGACACTCCCACCGCATGCGAGCAGTTAGAGTACGCCGCGACCGCCTTCTCGCACTGGTCCACCTTAGGCCCCAGGATGAAATGCTGGGACTCCATGACCTCCGCGATGGCGGCGTCTACTTCGGCCTTGATGGCCGTGTACTGCGCCTTAAGATCAAGCAAAGGAACGTTCATACTTGGCTTCCTCTTTTAATTGCTTATAAGATTTCTTGCCCGCCTTGAATTCGGCCGGCAAAGGAGCTTCTTCGTCGAGATCTAGGCATCGCAGGACGCCGGGCTCGACTTCTTTATAACGGTACCCAGTCTCCGGGCAAATCATCACACCACTCGCGTCCGTCGCTTCGAGACGATGGCCATGCCGGCTCATCCATCCCACTTGACGCGCGGGGTTTCCCACCACCAATCCAAAGTCCGGAACATCCTTGGTCACCACCGAACCAGCTCCCACAAACGCATATCGTCCGATCGTGACGCCGCAAACGATGGTGGCGTTGGCGCCAATGGTGCACCCGCGCTTCAAATGCGTGGTCTCGTATAGCGAGTGCCGGTTCACCTGCGAGCGCGGATTGGTGACGTTGGTCAGCACGCAGGACGGCCCCAAAAACACGTCGTCTTCGATGGTCACGCCGGTGTAAACGGAGACGTTGTTCTGGATCTTGACATTGTTTCCGATGACCGTACCGCCATCGACATTCACGTTCTGGCCGATGATGGTGCGCTCCCCGATCCGCGCGCCTTTCATGACGTGCGAGAAATGCCAGATCTTGGTGCCCGCGCCGATCTCGGCGCCCGCATCGGCATACGCGGATTCGTGGACGAAGTAGGGCAACGCCGGCTTCGGAGCAGCAACCTCGGTTGAATCGAGATGAATCGTTCCGTTCGCCAAGGCCCGCTGGCACGCGTCCAGCACGCGCAGCACCCGCAGACCTTCGGCGCCATCGCTGACCGCCGGCCTGCGGAGATCCACACAGTCTAGAAAATGCTGGCACTCGTCTTTGAGAGGCTCGCGATTTTCGAGCTCCACGACTTCCGCATTGGCTTTGATCGCCGAGGGAATCCGGTTCTTCCACTCGACTTTATGGGGATAGAGCACCAACTTGTGCTCGGCGGTGTCGTCGAACACCGCCATCTTGTCCGACCCCACCACGACCAGCTTCTGCTCTTTGACCGGATGCAGCCAGGAGACGAAAATGTGCGCCTGTACGCCGCTCGAAAAGTCGAAGTGGCTCAACGTAACGTCGGCGACATCGCGGCTCAGATACGCGCTCCCGTGGCAGGCGACACGATTGGGCATTTCATTCAGCAGCGCCAGGATGACCGAGATATCGTGCGGAGCGAAGCTCCACAATATATTCTCCTCGGTGCGGATCTTGCCGATGTTCAATCGGTTCGAGTACACGTAATTGATCTTGCCGAGCGCGCCCTCGCGGATCAACTGCTGGAGTTTCAAGATAGCCGGGTGGTACCGCAGAATGTGCCCGACCATCAGGATTCGTCCCTTGGCCTCGGCCAGCCGGACGAGATCTTCGCCATGCTTCACGTCGATGGCCAGGGGCTTCTCGACCAGCACGTCTTTGCCCGCCTCGAGCGCCGCTTTGGCCATTTCGAAATGCGTCACCGCCGGCGTCGCGAGCGCCACGGCCGTGATCGCAGGGTCCGCCAGGACCGCGCTGAACTCGCGATGAAACGTGACGCCGGGGTACTGGCGCTCATAGCTGGTCTGTACCGATTCCAGCGGGTCGCACAAGGCAGCCAGGGCGCCCAACTCATGGAAATTCCGCACCAGGTTTTTCCCCCAGTAACCCACGCCCACTACCGCGACTTTAGTTGCTGCATTAGACATTCAGTATTCTCCTCCGACCATCAACCCAACAATTCCACGCACTGAGCCGCGGCGAACCCGTCGCCATAGAGCGCAGGGCGCAAAGGTCCGGGCGAAAATGACCTCGCGGCCGCCAGCAGTTTTTCCGGGTCCGACCCGACCAACATGTTCCACCCGGCTTCCACCGTCTCGACCCATTCCGTTTCTTCCCGCATGGTCGCGCACGGTACCCCGAGCCAGTAGGCTTCCTTTTGCAATCCACCGGAATCCGTCAGGATCATCCGCGCCCCGCCAGCCAGCGCCACCATATCCAGATAGCCCACCGGATCGATCAGCCGGATATGCTTCCCGATGGGGCAGCCCGCGTCCGCGATCGCTTTGCGGGAGCGAGGATGCACCGGAAACACCAGCGGTTCCTGGAGCCAATTGAAAGCCTGCAAGATCCGCGCGAGCCGCGACACGTCGTCTGTGTTCTCGCTGCGGTGGAGAGTCGCGAGCAGGTAACCCTGGGGAGCCAGATCCAGCCGATCGAAGATGGCGGACGGCCGCTCCGCCAGCCGCTGCCGGGCCCAGTTCAAGACGTCCAGCATCACGTCGCCCACCAGATGGACACCCCGCGTAATCCCTTCGGCGGCCAGATTCCGGACGGCCGTGCCGCTGGGACACAGCAGCAAATCCGACAGGTGATCCGCCACCACGCGGTTGACCTCTTCTGGCATGCGGCGGTTGAAACTGCGCAGCCCGGCTTCGATGTGCACCACCCGCACGGAAAGCTTGGCTGCTGCCAGCGCTCCCGCCAGAGTCGAGTTGGTGTCGCCGTAGATCAACAGATAATCCGGGCGCTCGGCGAGCAGCACGTCTTCGATGCCCTTGAGCATGGCGCCGGATTGCGCGCCGTGCGACCCTGAGCCGACCTCCAGGTTCTTGTCCGGCGGCGGCAGATTCAGCCCATCGAAGAAGATCCCGGACATCTCATAGTCGTAGTGTTGCCCGGTGTGGATCAGAACTTCGTGGTGCCGGTTCCGCAACACCCGGCTCACCGCGGCGGCTTTGACGAACTGCGGCCGCGCGCCGACGATCGAAACAATCTTCACCGGCTATCCGCACCATCCTCGGCCCCTGGTTCTCTGACCGTCTGATGGAACTCCGTTGTGGGGTAGGATGACATCTTGTGCGCCGGCTGGTAACCGGCGCTCGAAGTTACTCGACACGCGGCCAAGCGGACTGCCAACCCGTCGCAGGCTTACCAACCGCCCCGCTACCGGAGGCTCACGCGTACACGGCTTCGCCCTTGCGGCTTAAGGACTCTTCCGCCGCTTCGAGCATGCGCACCACTCTGAGCCCGGCCAACCCGTCGTTGATAGGAACCTCTCCCTTGGTGATGCAGTCCGTAAAGTACGACAATTCGGCTTTCAGCGCCTCGGTCGCCTCGATCTTGGGCGCCCACATGTCACCCGACCGGTAGCTGACCAAAAGTTTGTATACGCCTTCGCGGCTGTTCATCTGCACGCCCCGGTCGTACACCTTGATCTTCTCATCCGCTTCCAGATCGTTCCACACTACCATTTTCTTCTCTCCGCCGATCAAAGTGGTCCGGACCTTGACGGGGGACAGCCAATTGACGTTGATGTGCGCGATGACATTGTCCGGATAGTAGGCCGTCAGGAACGCGATATCGGTCAGACCGTTCAGGTGCTTTTCACCGGTGGCCACGATGGCCTCCGGACGCTCGCCGATCAGGTAGTCGACGATCGAGAGATCGTGCGGCGCCAGATCCCACAGCACATTCACATCGTGCTGGAACAGTCCCAGATTCACCCGGGTGGAGTCGTAGTAGTACAGCTTGCCCAGGGTGTTGTCGTCGACCAGTTGCTTGATCTTTTTCACCGCTCCCGTAAACAGGAACGTGTGATCCACCATGATTTGAAGATTGTTCTTCTCCCCCAGCTCGATCAACTCCTCGGCCTGGGCGGAGGTGGCCGTGAACGGTTTCTCCACGAACACATGCTTTCCGTTGAGCAGCGCTGTCCGGGCCAGGTCGAAGTGCGTCCAGACCGGCGTAATCACCGCGATAGCGTCGATGTCCGGCGCCGTTAGCAGCTCCGTACAATCCGTAGCTACGCGAACATCCGGGTACGCCTGCTTGGCCCGCCGGATGGCGGCTTCACTCTTATCGCAGATCGCCACCACCCGGGTGGAATCGAGGCCCCGAAGATTCCGTACTACGTTCGGCCCCCAATATCCGTACCCGATCACTCCAAATCGAATCATATTGTATACCCTCCGCTGTGAGCTTCAGCTCTCGTTGGAGCTGAGCAATAAAACTGTCACACTTTACCTTGGTAACGCGAGAAACTGTGTTCGACGGATCACCCGCCGCGTCGGCGGTGAGTCGGGAACAAAGCCGGAATTCTAGCTTGGAAATGGTTGGTCAGTAATACTTGGAATAGAGCTGATCGAGTTGCTCCGCGCCATTGAGGATCATCCCTAGGATGTGCTTAGACCCCAAGCGGGCGATGGCGGCCTCAATCGCTTCTCGCGAAGTTGAGGCGGCCCGGACGACCAACAAACTCGCATCGGCGTGCGCTTTTAATGCCGGAACATCCGCCAGCGGCGTGGCCGGAGGAGAGTCGATCACAATCCAGTCGAAGCACGGAGACACGGCCTGTATCACGCTGGAGAGCCCCTCCGACTGGAGGAGTTCCGTGGGATTGCCCTGCACCTGTCCCGCCGGCAGAAGGTACCAGCCGAGGGGCTCGATGCGCCGCAGCACGGAAATCAGATCACAACCACTTTCCAGACACTCTGCGAGTCCGGGCCCGGGACGGAGGCCCAGGCGTGAACACAGCATGGGTCTGCGAAGATCGCCCTCAATCAGAAGAACGGTTCGCTTCCCCTGTTCCGCGAGAGCCGTAGCCAGATTCAGAGCCACCGTCGACTTGCCTTCCGCCGGCAGCGGGCTGGTGATCAGGAGCTTCCTGAGTCTCCCCTTCTCCCACGCGCTCTGGAGACGCATTTTTAGCAGTCTGAATCGGTCCGCTCCGGCACCGTGCGGGTCGGTGTAAAGAACGATCCGGCTCTCGGCTGTGATGACGGCGTTTTCAGCCGGCAGTTGCTCCAGGCTAAAAATCGTCGGCGCATATTCCGCCGCGACATCTTCCGGCGGCGCGAAATCGACTGTCGATGTGGCAAACACCGCTGAGGCGACGTCGAACCCCGGCCCGAGATCGTCCGCGGGCGCCCCGGCGGGCGCGGAACGTGAATCGGCTACTACCGCGGCGTGTTCCTCAAAGGCCGGTCCCTCAAACACCACCTGCGCGTCGTTGGCGAAGTCCGAAGAAAGTGTACCGGACTCTCGCTCCAGCCGCTTTAATGCCTCGAATATCTTGCTCATTCAGCTGTTCCGCCTAAAAGGGAGGGTTTGAGCGGATTCTCCTTGCGATCGATCACTGTAATCAGGATCAAGGGCCGCGACGGCATCCTAACCTTGCCGGTAAACGTAATACTCGGCCATCAGGCCGACCGCCATCAACACTACTACAGCCAGCCATTCGAAGGCCAGTTTCCGTTTGAGACTACTCTTTTCGCGGGGCGTAAGCAACAGGGGCACTCCGATAGTAAGAGCCATCGGGAAGCCCTTACTGAGTTGCGTCTCCGTGTAGAACGAGCGCGTCCGGGTGTCCATGAACAACCCGAGCGCCAATCCTAATGCCAGACCGATTCCCACACCCGCGAGGTTGATTCTGAGCCGTTTGGGGCTGGATGGAACCGTCGGAAAGCTCGCCGGGTCGATCTCGCGGAACTGTTGTCCCTGCTCCCGCTGTTGAATATCCGCCACCAGCCCGGACTGCTGCTGCTTTTTCTCCAAATCCAGGATTTCCTGCGTCAGGATCTCGTTTTCCCGATCGATAGCAGCCAACTGCTGCCGCCGCAAGGGCGCCTCGACGACGCGGCTTTGAGACGCCGCAGCCGTCGCCTTCGCGCGTCCCTCCTCTTCGGTAATGGCTGCGTTCAGACGATCCTCATCCTTCGACAGGTCCAAGATCTCTTGGGAATTTGCTCGCAGCTGGCCCCACAGTTGGCCCACCGTCGGGTCATCCGCAGCGATGTCGGGCTGGTCTCCGCCGCCCAATTTTTGTGCTTTGAGCATCGCCTCCACTCTAGCGATCTCTTGGTCCTTTTTCACCACTGAGGGATACTGCGGAGTGAAACGCAGCAACAGTGCGCTCCGTTCCGATTGCAGCCGCGCCAGACTTCCGGTGAGAGTACTGTTCAACACCGATTCCAGATACAGCCGCTGTTGGCGGGCCCGGTTTAGACCTCCCATCGCATTCTGGAGCTGCGATCGCAGCTCCGGCAGCCGGCTGGATTCCGTCGGGACCTGTTGCTCGGGCGCCACTTCAAGATACTGGGTCTCGGCCTCCCGCCGGCGCTGCTCCAGCTCGGCCTGCTGCCGGCGCTTGCGGTTCACTTGGTCCTTCAGGAGGTCCACGGTATTGGTTGCCTGGCTCTGTTGCGTTTTCAAATCGCTCTCGATAAACAAAGACGCCAGCGTCTTTGTGACCTGTTGCGCCAATACTGGAGTGTCGGCAGTGAACGAGATACTGAAGGCGTTAAAAGCATTCCGCCCCGACGACGGATCTACCGGCTGAACGTCAATCGCCTTCCGCATCAGTTCGGCAACCTGTTCGTCCGTGAGCTTGCTTCTCTTCTTAGCGTAGAGCCCGAACTGATCGGCAATATTGACCAAGCGCGCGCGGGAGAGAATTTCTTGGCTGATGATCTGCAGCTTGTCGACGATGTTCGTATTGCCGGTCGCGTCGACCACGCTTTGCGGAATCTGCTGCTCCGCCACCAGAATCTTGGCTTCCGACGTGTAGAGGTTGGGAAGCAACAGAGACCACCCGGCCGTCCCTAGAATAATGACGCTGGCGGACAACATGATCCACCACCGCCGGCGTTTGAGAGCCCCTAGGATCTGGCGCAGCGACTCATGTAGGTCGGTTTCCTGTTCTGGCGATTGATTGTGATCCATTAGCTTCGGTTGGCGGCTTTCGTTAGCCGGCTTTAGTTAGCAATGCTCCGCACCCCCAAGGGCTCGGAAAACGCGCGCGCGCCGCGGGGCGCCACGCACTTAGCGATTTGACCGACCACCCGGCGCTGTTGCTCCGCCGTCAAGCCGGGGAACATGGGCAGCGACAGAATCTCGGAAGAAACTCTCTCCGTCACCGGGAAGTCCCCCTGATTATAGCCCAAGCCAGTATATGCGTCCTGCAGGTGCAGCGGTATGGGGTAGTGAATCCCCGTACCGATGTGTTCCGCCGCCAGATGCTTCATCAATGCGTCCCGTTCGGGAACTCGGATCACGAACAGGTGATGCACCGGACGCGCCCACATGGGCTGAAACGGCAGGACCACCTTCTCATCCAGATCCGCCAACAGCTCCAAGTAGCGGCCGGCTGCATCGCGGCGCAGTTCCGTCCATTCATCCAGGCGGCCTAGCTTGACCCGCAGGATGCCGGCTTGGATGGCGTCCAGACGGCCATTGAAGCCTTCCATCTGGTGATAATACTTGCGATTCTGGCCGTGATCGCGCAGCATCCGAATCGTCTTGGCGATCTCCGGATCATGCGTCGTAACCGCCCCGGCTTCTCCGCAGGCCCCCAGGTTCTTTCCGGGATAGAAGCTGAACGCTCCCGCCTTGCCCATGGAACCCGCCCGTTCCCAGCTCCGGGAATGTTCCGAATAGTATTCCGCACCATGCGCCTGGCACGCGTCTTCGACCACCGTCAGGTCGTAAGTCTCGGCCAGCTTCCGGATGGGATCCATGTCGGCGGGCTGGCCATACAGGTGCACCGGAACCACGGCCCGGACGGGTGCGTTAAGTCTGCGGCTGGTCAGCGCCCCGGAACGCGAATCCACGTAGCACTCCAGCTCCAGGTATTCCTTGAGCCGCTCGGGATCCATGTTGTAAGTGCGTTCGTCGATATCGACAAACTCCGTTCGCGCGCCGGCTTGGGAAATCGCTTCGGTGGTCGCGATGAAGGTGTTGGGGACTGTAACGACTACGTCCCCGGGCTTGATTCCAGCGGCCATCAACGCGAATCTCGCGGCATCCGTCCCACTGCCCACGCCGACACAATAAGGCGTCTGGCAGTACTCGGCGAACGTGCGCTCAAACTCCTCCACCATCGGCCCGCCGATGAAGGAAGCCGTTTCTAGAGCGCTCTGAAAGACACTCGACAGCTCTTTCTTCAGCTCGTTATGTGGCGTGATGAGATCCATGAACGGGATCCCTTTGTTACTTGCGGTCATCGTGTCCTCCCAGACATAGTCGATTTGATAGCTGACGAAGTAGATTTGGACGAAGTAGATTTGATGGATGCAGCGGTCTTCCTGCCAGCCTGCCCGGCCAAGCGCTCGGCGATCCGCGCGGGCGAATCAGCGTTCTTAGCCGCAGTCGCTACCTTGGCGGCAGAGCCGGACTCCAGCAGACGCATGACGCAAGCCGGATTTCCCGCGACGATGGCATTCGGGGGGACGTGCTTTGTCACCACGCTCCCGGCTCCAACAATGGCGCGTTCTCCGATGGTCACGTTGGCCAGAATGGTCGCGCCGGAACCCACCGACGCGCCCTTCTTGATCAGCGTCCGTTCCACCGTCCAGTCGGCTTCCGTCTGCAAGCCCCCGTTTTCCACGGTCGCCCGCGGATACGTGTCGTTGATGAACGTCACGCCGTGCCCGATGAACACATCGTCTTCGATGGTGACCCCTTCGCAAATGAAGGAATGGCTTGAAATCTTGCAGTTCTTGCCCACCTTGGCGTTCTTTTGAATCTCCACGAAGGCCCCGATCTTGGTCTCGTCCCCCACTTCGCAGCCGTAGAGATTAATGAAGGTCGACAACTTCACGTTTTTGCCGAGCACAACGTCTGGCGCAATGCATAAGTAACGTTTCATATTCGCCACCTCTCTCTAACCGGAGAGAGTAGAATTTTTAAACTAGAGCTCTTGCTGATCAGGTAATGGAATACCACCTGTACGCGGCCTTTCATGAAGAAGCGCACGATGGTCGGCAAGACGGGCCAAGGTCATCTGACGTAGCGTCAGATAAAGGGACCTGCGCCGGTTCGGATATTCAAGTCGCAAAATACTATTTGGAATAACCGAGGGCTTTCATTCCCTGAGCCGCTTCGCGCGCTATGATCAAGCGTTCATGCCAAGCAAGCCGATCGCGTACTGCGGTGTGGCTAACGGAGGCTGAGAGTGCCAGCGACTCTCTAATCTCGACCCCTAGCCACGATTCAACTTTGCGGAAGTCAAACCTGCCATCGACGAGATCTTCGTATTTGATATGCAGCGCGGGAAATCCATCCGGAAGTTCAGACCAACTTGTAGCCAGCCGGTTCCAGTGTCTCGCAAACCCAGCAGCCGAATCGACCCGTATGTCTGGAGACCTGTAGAAAACGTGATGCCAACCCGCATCCGACAACGATCGGTAGCAGTCGTACGGATGGCGCGACAAAATTAGGAACTTGGCGCGGGGGTATAACCAAGACAGAAGGTTTGCTTCAGTCGCGCCCAGCCGGACTTCCTTGAAACCCCAGCGGGTAAATCCCCGTTGCCGGGCCGGTTCGGCAAGCCACTGATCGAAAAGACTTCGTAGCGCAAGCCGAAAGCTGTTGCCGGGAGGGTAAAGGGTAGCGATCCAGGATGTAGCCAACGACGATGGAGCCAGACTGTCGGTGACACAGTGAGTTTGTAGCGAAGAAAACGTGGAGGTGCTGCATAGCATTTCAGCAACTCTCGACACGAGCGCCATGTCCCCGAGCGGTTCTCCCCATAGAAGCAGGTTCGGATCAGTAACCAAGATACGTTGAAGCAGTGTTGAACCACTTCTCCACCCCGTGGAAAGAACGAAAATCGGCGTCTCAGTGTCCTCCTGTTCGTCTGCCACGCCCGACAAATGAGAGAGGGATTCGACTAACTGTTCCACAGATGGAAGCGTCACTGGCTTGCATCGCGCCCACTCCCAGAACTCGCGAACGCAGCTTCTGCGCGCGGCATTAACGAACGCCCGCGCGCTACGGCGAATCCGTTGGGTTGATGCCGTCTGTAGCAGTCCCTGGGACACTTTCCAACGACCCTTAGTGCGAAGCGCAGCCCTTCGCCTACCAGTTCTCCTCGCCGTAAACTCTCCACGCTATTGCCTATACCGCTACGGGGGCCCGGAATGCTGCGAGTGATGTTGCCCTAGGAGCCTGTCCGAATAAAACCGCAAGTTCGCAGGCATGAATGGAACGGAACCGGTACATAATGTTTTATGCCA